>Ga0315287_10000011_pt1 | contig 177843 bp, 137 predicted proteins | sample YL17G11_0_MG_FD_205037 | JGI IMG/M metagenome (GOLD analysis project Ga0315287, IMG submission 205037) | Sediment microbial communities from Yellowstone Lake, YNP, Wyoming, USA - YL17G11_0 | ecosystem: Environmental > Aquatic > Freshwater > Lake > Sediment | place: USA: Wyoming | collected... | reverse complement strand
GTCTGGCGACGGCGAAATGTTCCCGGCAGTCCCGGTGGACATAGAGAAGAAGTTAGAGATCGTCCGCGAGATCATGAAATCCTCCAAGAAGATTCGCCGTTTGCTGGTCGAGCTTATGAAGCACTGATCCGGATTCGGCCCGGTCAATTGCCCGTGAGAAATATTTTATTTCCCCAGAAAAGGGGGGGATGGGTGAATTCGTCCTGTCGTGCAAGAGCACATTGAGAAATGACCCGCAACAGTTGGAGAAGCTGGGGATTTTGGCCTTTTCGGAAGGCTACCGGCGCAGTGAATAGATCGATTCACGAGCTAATAAAGAAGGGATTGATTGAGTACACCATCAAAAACAAACCCAATAGCCGTCTGCAGAAATATCGGCTGACAGAAAGGGGGAAGCAGGTCGCCCAGGGTCTAACCAATTACGGGGTATGGTGAAAAAAGATAACCAGGCGCAATTACCATCTCCTGGAGCGCATCATCCTCCGCCCCCATTACCCGCAATCCCTGGTAAACCTGTTATAAAAAGGTCTTCTCAATACCTTCCCTTGTATTCAATCGATATTCTTGTAGACCTCACGACGATGACTAATTCTAATGATGAGGACAGTTAGCTCACTGGAGCTAAAGTTATATAGTACCCTATAATCTCCGACTCTAAAACTCCAGATTTCTCCCCGGTTGCCCTTTAAAAGTTTTCCGACCGTTGGATCGGGTAGTAGCTTTTCTTTGACAGCTTTTAGAATTCTTACGGATTCCGATTCCCCTATCCTTTTCAGGTCTTTTTTTACTGACTTTTTAAATTGTAATCGGTACAATTAAACCTTCCAGTTTAAATCCTCTCTCAGTTCCCGGAAAAATTCCTCTTCGCTCAAGACTTCATCGCCAGGGTCTTTCAGCCTTTCGATGGCGGCTTTATATTCAAACCATTCCTCTAAATACAGGTCTAAAGCTTCTTTCAGGATATCGGCCCTTTTTATCTTCTTTTCGACTGCAATGGCATCAATGGTATCATATACATTCATGGGCAATTTTATAGAAATCGATCGGCTAAGAATCATCGTTTACCTCTCTGGTTTATAATAATCTATCATTTACGATTTGTCAACTTTTCCCGGGCATGCCAAAAGTCCTGAACTACCCCATCCAGTTTTAGCCTTCACTACCGGCAACGGACAATTTTACCCCACTCTTTTCGACAGCGGGCCAAATGAATATTTCTATGTGGCTGGGCCCGGTTCCGAGTATGGAAGAACCCGGCGGCTGGCCAGGGATCCGGATGAGGCGATATTCAAATTATCCAGCCTGGCGGGTTATATCGGTGTTGCCGGGGCCCGGTTCATCGATTTGCAGCGAAAATCCCCCGGGCAAATGGAGTTTCACTCCTCCGTGCGCAAGTTCCTCGACAGTTTCGGCCTGGCAAACCTTACTGCCGTATGGATGAACGGCCATCGGGGAATGGGGACCCCCCGGGGGCGGTAAACAGTGACAAAGTGTTTGATATAGCTGGATTTTTCCGGCAAAATGTTGTATAATAGCGGGGTGCAAAGAAAAGCGTTAAGATTTTTGTGGAGGGGTCCTGATCCACGATGAACAATAGGGTAATAATATCGCTACACCGAGCCAGGGTTATCCTGAGAAAAACATATAACGGGGAAATCCAAAAATGAGAATCAAGGATAGTTATGAGAAAGTTATGGCTAATATTGCCAGGGCTTGCCAGCGTGTTAACCGGAAACCGTCCGAGGTCTTGTTACTGGGCGTAGCCAAGGGGCAACCGGCCGAAAAAATCAGGGAAGCCTATGAATGTGGACTGCGGCTGGTGGGAGAAAACAAGACCCAGGAATCGGAAATGCACCAGGTCGAGCTAAAAACCCTGGATATCGATTGGCATTTCATCGGCAAGTTGCAGAAGAACAAAATCAACCGCATATTAAAAAATTTCGACTTTATCGAGTCGGTAGACGGGGTAAAGTCCCTTGAACATATCCACAAAAGGGTCAATTCGGAGATCGAGGTCTTTATCGAGATCAACATCGGGGAAGAAAAGAGCAAGTCCGGTTTTACCGTGGATGGTTTGAGAAAGGCACTCAATTACGTCTGTATGCTCAACCGGGTCAAGATCACCGGCATGATGTCCGTACCGCCGTATTCCGATGACCCGGAAGATGCCCGCCCCTATTACCGCAAGATGTATGAGCTAAAAGAGGAGATCAACAGCCTTAATCTACCCAATTTCGATATCCGGCACTTATCCATGGGTATGAGCGACGATTACGAGATTGCCATCGAAGAAGGGGCCACCATTGTCAGGATCGGCACCACCCTGTTCGGGAGAAGAAACCGGTGACCGCGCCCAGTTTCCTGGGAGTCCTGGCCCAGGTGATCCATACGGTAATCCAGGCATACATCATCATCATTATTATCCGCTCGGTCATCTCCTGGATGGGGTATATACCGCCCAATCTTTTTATTCGCTTGATTTACAAGATCACAGACCCGGTATTCCGTTTTATACACCGGGTTTTCCCCTTCACTATTAGCGGCGGTATCGACTTTTCGCCGATCGTCATCCTGCTCGCACTTTACCTGGTCGATCACCTGGCGATGCGGTTAATTTACGGGTATGCCCAACAATTCATACCCGGGAGGTAGAGCCATGAAATTGACACCCCAGGATATTTTAACCCAGCAATTTAACGTCAAAGTCAAAGGGTATGACCGAGATGAAGTCGAGGACTTTTTAAAACAGGTGGCCCGGGCCCTGGAACGGGAGATACTGGAAGGCGGTAAGCTAAAGAAAGACATCGATAAAGCCAGGGAAACCCTGGCAAAATTTGAAAAAAAGGATGAAATCCTCAGAGAGACCCTCATTTCTGCCCAGAGATTCTCCACCGAGATCAAGACCAATGCCGAGAGAGAGGCGGAGCTGATCGTCAAAGAGGCGGAGATCAAAGGCGAAGAGATCATCAACAGTGCCATGGACCGCCATAAGACATTGAAAGAAGAGATCAGGAACCTGAAATTTAAACGCAAAGAGATAGAGAGCGATATTATCAACATGCTCAATTCCTTAAAAGAGTTGATCGGGTCCTATCGCCAGGACGACGAGGATTTTGAGAAGGTTGAATACATCAGTAGATAAAGGAGTGTAAGATGAGCGAGCAAGATCAGAAAGAGTCGGCCTTAAAAAGTGCGGTTTCGCAGATTGAGAAGCAGTTTGGTAAAGGCTCGATCATGAAACTGGGCAGCAGGATGAGCATGGATGTACCGGTCATCTCCAGCGGTTGTTTATCGCTGGATATCATCACCGGCGTGGGCGGTTATCCCCGGGGCCGGGTAACGGAAATCTATGGCCCGGAGGCATCAGGTAAAACCACCCTGGCCCTCCTCGTCATAGCCGAGGCCCAGAAAAATGGGGGGTATGCGGCTTTTATCGATGCCGAGCATGCACTTGATCCCACCTATGCCCAAAAATTGGGGGTCAATATCGATGATCTCTACATTGCCCAGCCCGATTATGGCGAACAGGGCCTGGAGATTGCCGAGATGCTGGTGCGCTCCGGTGCAGTCGATATTATCGTCATCGACAGTGTGGCCGCCCTGGTGCCCAAAGCAGAGCTTGAGGGCGACATGGGGGACAGCCACATGGGGTTACAGGCCCGGCTCATGAGCCAGGCATTGCGGAAATTAACCGCCATTGTTGCCCGATCCAAGACTGTCTTTATCTTCTTAAACCAGATGCGGGAAAAAATCGGGATCTATGTCGGTAACCCGGAAACCACCACCGGTGGCAAAGCCCTGAAATTTTATAGCTCGCTCCGCGTCGAAGTCCGCAAGGTACTAACCTTAAAGAGCGGTACCGATGTGGTCGGCGGTCGCACCAAGATCAAAATCGTCAAGAACAAGGTGTCTCCGCCTTTCAAAGAGGCCGAGGTGGATATGTTTTTCGGCCGGGGCATTTCCAGGGAGAGCGAGGTGGTCGATTTGGCTGCCTTTTACGGCATCCTCGGTAAGACCGGGGCCTGGTATTCTTACGGCGAGGAGAGATTGGGCCAGGGCAAAGATGTGGTCAAAAAACTGCTGGAAGAAACCCCGGCCCTATACGAAGAATTGAAAAAGAAAATCCTGGAAAAGGTCGGTTTCATCCAACCCGGCAACAATAAAAAGGAAAAGAAGGATGAAGCCAAACCGGAGTGAGCAATGAAAGATAGCGTTTTTTTATTCCCGGGACAGGGCTCCCAGGCCGTGGGCATGGGAAAAAACCTTTATGAAAAGACCGATCTCGGCAAAAAGATATTTAAGATGGCCGATGACATTCTCGGCTATCCCCTATCCCGGATCTGCACCGAAGGCCCGGAAGAAGAATTAACCCTAACCTATAACAGCCAACCGGCCCTATTGACGGTTTCCTATATCCTGTACCGGTTACTGGGGCAACAACCCGGTCTGGCAGCCGGTCACAGCCTGGGCGAATATTCCGCACTCGTCTGCGCCGGTGTCATCAAATATGAAGATGCCGTGCTGCTGGTGCATAAGCGGGGTAAATACATGCAGGAGGCCGTGCCTGTGGGCGTTGGGGCCATGGCCGCCATTATGGGTGTGGACATCGCAGAGATCAGGCAGGCACTGTCCTCGCTGGATGGCCGTGTCGGCATCGCCAATTGGAACAGCTCTTTCCAGGTCGTTATCTCCGGCGAAAAAGAGGCCGTTGAAGAGGCCCTGACAAAGATCGATTCAAAAAAAACCAAGATGCTCCCCGTTTCCGCCCCCTTCCATTCCAATCTCATGCTGCCGGCCGAAGAAAAATTGGCCGTAGATCTCGACCGCATCGAGTTTATGGAGCCGGTCTTCCCGGTCATCACCAACGTGGCCGCAGAGGAAATAACTTCCGGGGCAGATGCCAGGGAAGCACTCAAAAAACAGGTCAGCCGTACGGTGCTCTGGTATGATACCATGCGTAAGCTCATACAGGAAAAAGGGAGGCGCCGCTTTATCGAGCTCGGGTCCGGTAAAGTATTGACCGGCCTAGCCCGGCGCACTGCCAAAGAATTCGCTATCGAGGCCGAGACTATCAGCATCCAGGACCTGGACGACCTGGCCGCCTTCACCTCCCGGGGCTAATCTTTCGTTTCTAGCTTATAGGTCCTGGAACCAACCGCGGGAAAAGCCCAGGGAAAGAGCGTAGTCCCTGATTTCCCGGTACTCCGCCGGTTCGATCCGCCGGCATAAATCTTCATTTGTGGTCGCTTTAAAGGCCGGGAAGTACTGGCTCATCAGGCTTAAATAGGCATCTTTAAACCGGCTCTGCGAAATCCGTGCGAGTACCCTTTTGGAATTTTCCATCTGCTTCGGCAAAATCAAGTGCCGGATAATGAGACCTTTCCGGGCCACCCCCCCGTCATCCAGGTCCAGCTCCCCCACCTGGTCAAACATCTCTTCGATGGCCCCGTGCGTGCGCTCTACGCAGTCTTTCACCCCGGAGAACCGCTGGGCCAGGCCGTTATCGGCATATTTGTAATCGGGCAGATAGATATCCACCAGGCCCGCCAGATGCCGGATGATGTCCTTCTGCTCATAACCGCTGGTATTATAGACAACCGGGATATCCAGGCCCCGGGCCGTGGCCAGGTGCAGCGCCTGGACAATGTGGTAGAGGTAGGGCGTCGGTGAGACGAAATTGATATTGTGCGCCCCCTGCTTCTGTAACTGCAAGAAGATACCGGCCAGCCCGGCCACCGAGTAATATTTCCCATTGAAAAGATGGGAGATAGGGTAATTTTGGCAGAACAGGCATTTCAGGGTACAACCGGAGAAAAAGACCGTACCCGAGCCCCGCGTGCCGGAAATCGGCGGCTCCTCACCGAAATGGGGGCTAAACGAAGCGATCTTCACCCGGTCCGTGGCCTGGCACACCCCGGCTTTCCCTTGCGCCCGCTCCGCACCGCAGGCCCGTGGACACAAGCAACAGGGACTATAATGCTCCTTGAAGAAGGCCAGCCGTTCCTGCCACCCCGTTTCCGCTAAACCGTTTCTTAAATCCACCGCGTCATACTGGTAAAAGCCCGCAGCTTATTATCCGTTTCCCGCAGCCTGGAAGATAATATCCGGGCCAATTTCAACAATATCTTCACCCCGCTTTGATGGTCCGATTCGATAAATTTCAAGAAATACTCCCGGCTGATTTCCAGAATGACCGTATCTGTGTGGGCGATAGCGGTGGCCGTCCTGGGTAAATCTTCCAGCACCGCCATCTCCCCAAATAAATCGCCGGCCTTGAGGATGATCAGCGCTTCTTCCGTTTCCGGGTCCGGGGTCTGGGAAACCCGCACCTCGCCTGAGACAATGAGCATCATCGAATCCCCGATACTGTCCTCTTTGAAAATAATCTCCCCCTCCGGGTGGCGCTTCTCCGCGCATAGATTACTTAGCTCTTGTAACGCCTGGGTATCGAGATCGGAAAAGATATCCAGGTGCCTGAAGATAGCGAGAATGGTATCCTTATCTGTGCTCATGTTATCGATTTATTAGTATATCATATCTGGCCGCCGGAATAAATTGAATTTTTTTGAAAATTTTTTAGTTGCGATTTTTTTTTCTTTGGTATAAAATTTTCCCATGAGATTGAAAGACATTTTAACGCCGGACAATATCCTGGTCGTCGATAGCTACCCGGACACGGGCAGCCTATATGCCGATTTTGCCTTCTTCTTGCATCGACAGGGGGTCATCCGGGAATGGGAAAAGGTTAAAAGACTCTTTATCAAGCGCGAGGGTGTGCAATCGACCGCCATCGGCAAAGGGGCCGCTTCGCCCCACATCTATACCGATGAATTCAAGGAGTTTATCGTCTACCTGGTGTCGATTCGCCAGGGACTCGATTTTAAGGCCCCCGATGGCGACAAGGTCTTCCTCGTTTTCTTGATCATGAGCGATGAGCGGGATGTCGGTCGCCACCTCAAGACCCTGGCCCACATCGCCCGCCTGGTCACCGGCACCCAGGTGGTGATGGCCGGGAAGACCGCCCGCACCCCGGAAGAGCTCCTGGCCATCGTCCTCCAGGCCGAGGCGGCACTCGCTCTATAAGGGCCGGATAAGGGAGAGTAGCTCGCACGTATACGGGTGGGCCGGGTTCTCCAGGAGCCGGGCAAAAGTACCATGCTCCACCAACCGGCCAGACTGGATCAAGTAAATATAATCGGCAATGCCGGCCACCAGGCCGAGGTTATGCGATACCAGTAAAATGGTCAAGCGAAACTCCGACTGGAGCTTCTTGATCAAGACGATAAATTCCTCCTGGATATCCTGGTCAAGCGAAGATGTCGGCTCATCGAGCAGCAGTATCTGCGGGTTCATGGATAGGGCCAGGCACAGCAAGGCCCGCTGGTTCTCCCCCTCGCTCAACTCGAATGGGTAAGCGGCCAGTACCCGGTCCGGGTTGGAGAGGTTCAAAAACGCCATCATCTCTTTGATCCGCCCCTCCGGCACCCGGGCCGTCTCAGCGATCTGCTCCCCGATTCTCATCACCGGGTTAAACGAAGCGGCCGCATTCTGCGGCGCATAGAAAATCGTTTTTCCCCGCAGGCCCGGCCACTTCTCGGCTGTTACCTCCTCTCCCTGCCAGAGCAGCCGGCCGGCCGTTACCCGCACCGAAGCCGGCAAAAGTCCGCTCAGCGCCTTACAGAGGATGGTCTTGCCGGCCCCCGATTCACCGATCAAGGCAGTGATGCGGTTTTCTTCCAGGACCAGGTCGATATCTGCGAGTAAGCCCATCGCCTCCCCCCGGCGGGGGCAAGCGGTCACTCCCAGGCCCACGGCCCGTAAAATAGCCATCCTATCTTATAGATGGGCGATGGCTTCGATCTCGATATCGGCACCGAGCGGCAATTCTTTGACGGCAAAAGCAGAACGCGCCGGGTAGGGCTTTTCAAAGGCTTGCGCATAAACCTCATTCACTCTCTTAAAGTCGGCCATCTCTTTTAAAAACACCGTGGCTTTGACAACCTGGGAAAGGCCGGCCCCAGCCGCAGCCAGCACCGCCGTCATATTCTTGAAAATCTGCCCGGCCTGGGCCTCAACGCCGCCATCCACCAGCTTCTTGGTTTGCGGATCGATGCCCAGTTGACCGGAGAGAAAGATAAAATCGTTTATCCGGATCGCCTGGGAATAAGGACCCACTGCCTCCGGCGCATTATTGCTGACAATCGCTTCCTTCTTCATCATCTTTTCTCCTATTTGATTTCACATTTTTTTTCGATTTTGGCCCAGGTGTCGCGCAAGGCCACGGTGCGGTTGAACACCGGCCGGCCGGGCCGGGTGTCGGGATCGACGTAGAAATAGCCGTGACGCAAGAATTGAAAGTGGCTGCCGCTGGGGGCTGCGGCCAGCGACGGCTCGACCAGGCAATCTGCCAGCACCTGGAGGGAGTGCGGATTCAAACAGTCTTTGAAACTAGAGCCGTCCCGCACGTCATCGGGAACCTCTTTGGTAAACAGGGTCTCATAGAGCCGGACCTCTGCCTTTACGGCCTGGCCGGCAGAGACCCAATGGGCGGTGCCTTTGACCTTGCGGTTGTCCTGGGTCCAACCGCCGCGGGATTCGGGATCATAGGTGCAATGGAGTTCTTTGACCTGGCCGCTATCTTTATCTTTGACGACCTCGACGCACTTGATGTAATAGGCATGTTTAAGGCGGATTTCCCGGCCGGGCGCGAGGCGGAAAAACTCTTTGGGCGGATCTTCACGAAAATCTTCCTGCTCGATGTAGATCTCGCGGCAAAAGGGGATGAGCCGCTTGCCCATGCCGGGGTCTTCGGGGTTGTTCTCTGCTTCCAGTTCTTCCACCTGCCCTTCCGGGTAGTTGATGATCACCACCTTTAAGGGGTTAAGTACGGCCATGACCCGTTGCGCCCGCTTGTTTAAATCTTCCCGCAGGCAGTGTTCGAGCAGGGCGATATCGACCATACTCTCTTTCTTGGCCACACCGATGCGTTCGCAAAAATCGCGGATGGACCCGGGGGTAAAGCCGCGGCGGCGCAGACCGGCGATGGTGGGCATACGGGGATCATCCCAGTTGTCGACAAACTTGGCTTCGACGAGCTCTTTGAGCTTGCGCTTGCTCATCACCGTGTAGGAGAGGTTGAGCCGGGCAAATTCGATTTGTTGGGGGTGGTAGATACCCAACTGGTCGATGAACCAATCATAGAGGGGCCGGTGGTCTTCAAATTCCAGGGTGCAGAGAGAGTGGGTGATGCCTTCGATGGAGTCGCACTCCCCATGGGCGAAATCGTACATGGGATAGATGCACCACTTATCGCCGGTGCGGTGGTGAGAGGCTTTTAAAATGCGGTAAATGACCGGGTCGCGCATGTTGAGGTTGGGGGAGGCCATATCGATTTTAGCCCGCAGCACATGGCTACCTTCATCGAATTCCCCGTTCTTCATGCGTCCGAAAAGGGCCAGGTTCTCCTCTACCGGCCGGTTCCGATAGGGGCTCTCTTTGCCGGGCTGGGTGAGGGTGCCGCGATAATCGCGGATTTGTTGGGGATTAAGCTCGCACACATAGGCTTTACCGGCTTCTATCAACTGGATGGCAAACCGGTAGAGCTGGTCATAATAATCGGAGGCATAATAGAGGCGGTCCTGCCAGTCGAAACCGAGCCAGCGCACATCCTGCATGATCGATTCGACGTATTCCACATCTTCTTTGGAAGGGTTGGTGTCGTCGAAACGCAGGTTGTACAGGCCGCCGTACTGGGTGGCCAGGCCGAAATTTAAGCAAATGGACTTGGCGTGGCCGATGTGCAGGTAACCGTTGGGTTCGGGCGGGAACCGGGTATGGACGCGGCCGTTGTTTTTGCCGCCCTTAATATCCTGCTCGATGATCTCCCGGATAAAGTGGGAGGACTGGCTGGCTACCGGACTCTCTTTTTTAGCAGTCTTGTTATCTTCCATGATTCATGCTCCTCTAACCTGGCAAGTTTAATATATGTTACTTTGTCGAAGAATCGACAGGGGTATTTTACCATACTTGAGGGGAAATTTCCCCCCCCTGTGACCCAAATCGTTTCTCTGGGGGGAGGAAAAACCTGCTAAACAATTTTTGTCGAAAAGAGAAGCCCCATTGGGAACCCTTCCAGGAAGTGCGCTTGGGCACCGTAAAAATATTTCTATCCAGCGATAGGGCCGGCCGCGAAAATCAGCGGCCGGTTTGTTGCAGTGTTCGATAGAGCACGTCTACGGGCTTGCCAAACCCGGGCGAGTGTGCTATATTAAGGACGTTCAAAACATCACGCTCACGCCAGCGTACCTGGATAAGGAGGCAGACGATGTTCGATATCATATTTCTCGGTGGCGGCCCGGCCGGTTATGAAGGCGCAGTGGCAGCCGCTAAAAACGGCCTGAAAGCAGCGGTCATCGAAATGGATAAACCGGGGGGAACCTGTCTCCAATGGGGCTGCATACCCACCAAAGCATTGCTCCATGCGGTCAAGCTGGTCAAAGAATTGCAGTCCTGCGCCAAGATGGGCATTAAAGTGGATAACTACAGCCTGGACATAGAGGCCATCCGCAAGCAAAAGGAACGGGCCGTATTCAAGCTGACCAAGGGCATCGAATCCTTAATCAAACAGAACGGTGTGGAATGGATCTCGGGCCGGGGAAAAATCACCGCCCCCGATACGGTGCTGGTCGATGGCCGGACCGAGATCAAGGGCAAGCACATCGTCATCGCCACCGGCTCGAAACCGGCAGAGCTGCCGTTCTTAAAATTCGATGGCCGATTCGTGGTCAGCTCCGATACCATGGTGACCTTGCCAGCCGTACCGAAAAAGCTTTTGGTCATCGGGGCCGGGGCCATCGGCCTGGAGATGGGCTTAATCTACCGCTACCTGGGCGCGGACGTAACGGTGGTGGAAATCCTCGATCACATCATCCCGGGCAGCGATACCGAATTATCCGATATCCTGCAAAAGGAACTGGAAAAGCAAAAGATCAAAATTTTCACCGGCACTAAAGTCGCAGACCCGGCCATCGACGCGGGACAAAACACCATCGGTTTTACTTTCCAGAAAGGGGACAAGACCTGGACCGATCACTTTTCCCAGGCGCTCCTGTCTGTCGGGCGGACGCCCAACAGCGGCGATATTTTTGCCGGTTCCCTGGGTATCGAGACCGATCGACGCGGGTTTATCAAAGTGAACAATAACCTGCAAACCGGGGTGCCGCATATCTTTGCCTGCGGCGATGTCATCGGCGCACCGCTGCTGGCCCACAAAGCCTCGCACCAGGCCATCGGCATCGTCGAATACATCGTGCACCAAAAAGCCATCACCCATCCGCCGGTCCCCGGCGCCGTTTTTACCTTCCCGGAGCTGGCCTCGATCGGCCTGACCGAGCAGGAGGCCCGGCAACAGGGCATAGAGATCAAGATCGGCCGTTTCCCCTTTGCCGCCGGTTCCCGGTCAACGGCTATCGATGAGAAAGTGGGCCTGGTTAAAATCATCGCCGCCCCGGATCACACCCTGCTCGGCGCCCATATCCTGGGCGCAGAAGCGGGAGAGTTGATGCCCTTGCTGGTCTATGGGGTGATGAACCGGATGAAAGCCGACGCATTTAAAGAATTGATCATGATCCACCCCACCCTGTGTGAAAACACCTGGGAGGCCCTGGGCGAAGTGGGCGGCTTCTCCATCCATATTTGAGGGGGCCAGAGATGTTCTTCTTTATCGGCGACAGGCAGCCAATATTTCTATAGTTCCCGACAAACGCCGTATTGCATTCCCATTTAAAGTGGAGTACAATGGGAATGCGTTCCATGATTTTGACCAAAAAAAATGGAATGCAATCCATGAGGAGCTTGACTAAATGGTTGAGAAACTGTATGAATTGAGCCATTATTACTTGAAGAATTATAACCAGCCCTACAAACGGTATTTTTTGCAAAACAATCCCTTAAATAGCCGCTTCTATATCGTTATCGGCCAGAGAGGTGTGGGCAAAACCACGGCCCTCATCCAGCATATACTCGAGGTGGTCGGCCAGGATACCGGGACGCGAGAGGCCCTATACGTACCGGTGGATCACACCCTGGTCACCCGGTATTCCCTGTATGAGATTGCCGAAACCTTTTACAAAGAGGAAGGCATAAAATTGATATTCTTTGATGAAATCCACCGGTACAGCCAGTGGGCGCGCGATCTGAAGAGTATCTACGACGTATTTACCGATCTGACTATCCTGGCTTCCGGCAGCTCTGCGATGGAGATTTATAAAAGCTCCCATGACCTCAGCCGCCGGGCAGTTGTCCACCGAATGAAGGGTATGTCTTTCCGGGAGTTCCTGGAAATGACCCTGGGGCTCTCCCTGGAAAGCTGCAAGCTGGAGCAAATCGTCACCGATCACGAAAAAATCTCCCACCAGATCGTGTCGCAGATCGAGAGCCGGGGAAAGCGGGTGCTGCCTCTTTTCAAGGACTACCTCCGGTTCGGTTATTACCCCTACTTCATCGATCACCAGGGAAATATCGAAGAATTCCATCTTAAACTTGAACAGGATGTGTCTAAGACCGTGTTGAACGATTCACTCCATATCTATCCCACCCTCAACGGTTCGAGCGTCGGCAAGATGTTAAAGCTGTTAAGTCTCCTGACCGAATCGGTTCCCTATACGCCCGACTTAAATGACCTGAAGCGCAAGCTGGATATAGGGGATATCCGCACACTGCGGCAGTACCTCAAATTTCTCGAGGACAGCCAGGTCATATTGACCGTTTCCAGGAAAGGGCGGGGCTTTAGCGAGCTTGATAAACCGGACAAGTTATACCTGCAAAACACCAATTTGATCTATGCCTTAGGGGAGGCCGAGCGGATGGAAAAAGGCAATATCCGGGAGACATTTTTCGCTAATATCGTCTCTTCCGGTTATGAACTCAAGACCGTAGACAAAGGCGATTTCCTCGTCGCTGGAAAGTATACGTTCGAGATAGGTGGGAAGAATAAAGGATTTAGCCAGGTTAAAGATATCAAAGACTCATATCTCGCCCTCGATGAGATCGAAAACGGTATCAAACAAAGGATCCCCCTCTGGCTCTTCGGTTTTCTCTATTAGCTCCCCAAACCCAGCCAGCCCCCGCCGCTACCGGCCTGTTTTAGAGGAAGCCTTTATGATATCGGCCAGGTTTTTTCTAAATGAATCCAGGTAGGGGTGGCCGTTGGGAAAGAGTTTCTGCATAATGGCCACGGCCCGCCGGGCATAGTCGAGAGCCGGGTCATATTTTTTCATGTCCCGGTAGATCAGCGATAAATTGTTATACGATGCGGCCAAAGAGGGGTGATCGGAGCCCAACACTTTTTCTTTGATTTCCAGGGTCTTCAACTGGAACGCCAGCGCCCTGTCCAGTTGACCCAGGGCTTTATAGATCAGCGATAAATTGTTGTAGGCTAAGGCCAGAAGGGAATGGTTCGGGTCTAACACAGTTTCAGATATTTTCACAGTCTTTAATTGAAAATCAAGAGCCAGGTCCAGTTGACCGAGGTCTTGATAGATTCCCGACAAATTGTTATACGATTGGGCCAGTTCGGGGTGATCGGGGCTCAGTACTTTTTCAAATATTTCTGTAGTCTTTAACTGGAACGCCAGCGCCCGGTCCAATTGGCCCAGGGCTCGATAGATCAGCGATAAATTGTTGTACGAGCTGGCCAGGGAGGGGTGATCGGAGCCCAGGACTTTTTCCGATATCGCTACATCCTTTAACTGGAACGCCAGCGCCCTGTCCAGTTGGCCCAGGCCTAAATATATTAATGATAAATCGTTATAAGACGAGGCTAAATCTGGATGATTCGGGCCGAATGTCTTTTCCTGTATCTTTATCGCCTTCTCAAGGGCTTCCCGGGCTTCAGGTAGACGCCCAAGGGATCGATAAATGGAAGCCAGGTTATGGGAAGAGATAGCCGCTTCGGGATGATCCGGGCCCAATATCGGCTCTTTTATGGCCAAAGCCTGTTTCTGGGATGCCAATGCTTTCTCCAGGCACTCGCTCCGCTTATCCGCCGGTAAAAGCGTATTTGAAAACTTATGGTGAAGCTCAGCCATCTGCTGCATGACATCGGCCTGTTGAAGACGGTTCTTCTCCGATTCGGGTTGGGTCTGTAAATCCTCCAATAAACCGGTATATAAAGCCAGTCGCTCCTTGTACGACTTTTCAGATAACCCCTTTTCCCCCTCCCTTTCCTTTACAGCTATCGTTTCCTGGAATTGGGCCTGGACCATTTCCGGCGGGGTGGAGAAATAAAAAGTGCCCGACCGCCATGACCATAAATCGTGGGCTTCGGTTATGATTTTCTTGAATGCGCCCACCGGCAGCCATAGCACCAGGGGCAGCGGGAATTTTTTCGGCAATACATCCCGGGCAAAGTTTAACCGGTGCAAAAAAGCCTGGGAATCATCGGTCTGTGAAAAACTGATATCCAGTCCGTTTACCATCAAGACCGGCCTTTCGCCCTTCTTTGGAGAGAAACCGGCAGGTAGAAAATCAGCCAATGACTCCACCGGTTCCGACAACCGGCGCAAATAAACCGTCATGCCGGCAGCCTCTAACTGCTCGATTAAAGATGCCTGGATTTCCGATTGCAGCCGGGAATTATTGCACTGCACCAGGTAAAGGTGGAATCCTTCGGCCCTGGTCAAGCCCTGGTAAAGGAGATGGAATTCCGTTCTATTATCGATCACATCCCCGCTCATCGGTCAGCACCCCCCGTTTGTATACCCAACTCCTGGGTTCCATCGGCGTCGATCATTTTCCCTGGCTCGTTATATTCTCCAGGACAGCCTTAAATTTCGCCACCCGCTGGAGGGCGGGATGGACATCATACCAGGTGGCTCCGTTGTCGTAGGCCAGGATAAAATGATTGTTGAGTAAGCGAAAATGGGCTCTGTCGTTGGAAATCGCAAAACTCTCGTAAACCCTGGCCAGGAGCTCAAATTCTTCATCCGAGGGTGCGGTCTCATACTCACGGGTTATCCGGCGAAAGGTAAATTCGATATCTTTCTTCTGCAGGGGGAGATCTTCCGGCTGTACCTGCTCCACCAGGCTTCGCAATATACGGATAAAATCGCGCACATTTCCCCCGGAAAATGAGGCGATTTCCTGTATAAGATCGTCATTCCCGAATATCCGGTCTTTATCCAACCGTTTACCGGCTACCTGGACCAGGACAGCGATACCCTTCTCATCCCGCTTCCGGGACCGGGTTTGAGATACCTTTATCATCGGCAACACATAAGGTAAATCATAAAGCTGCCCCAAACGGGCATGATGAATGGAATAAAGGAGAGATAGCGGCACCGTATATATTTTATGGCAGAGTATACCGGCCAGGTGATGCGAATTATCGATAAAAATGGTTTCATGCGTCGAGCGTCCATCGCCGGTTTCGCTGTTGCCCGGGTAAGCGAGTTTCATTTTTTCCAGGTTGTCGTAGATGATCACCATGCCCAGGTAGCCTTTTTCTTTCAGTATCTTTTCCCCCTCGGCCACCATAGCGTTAATAAATCCCATTAACTGGCTGCAAGCCGGTTCTATTTTCTGCCGGATCGTTTTTCGCTCAGTGCTGCTATACTTCAGTTTTCCTTTCGCCCTGGTAAACAATTTGCCTAGCAAAGGGATTTTTGCCCCCGCTTCCACACCCGCCTCGATATCGGCAGATACATCTGCATCAGTCGTCTTTTCAATCTCGATTTCCTTGAACCAGTTCTTAATGCTGTCCATGAGAGGTTGGGGGAGGGGCATACCGTTCTCCCTCATCCGGCGCTCAATCTCCGAAGCAATGGAGAATAAAATGTCGATATAGTAGGGGTCTTCGAGATCGAGTGCCTCCTGGGCATCTATCTTAACCGTGAACAATTTTCGCTGGGTCAATTCCTTTTCCAGGGATTTTAACTCCGTCGATTTACCGCTCCCATTATGGCCGCTGAATAGGATGGTCCTGGGTTTACTGCCCGCTTCAGAGGCCCTCAAAATCGCCTGGTGGATTTTTGTCACCACTATTCCTTCTTCACCCCGGACCTGGGCGCAGTTCACGTAGCGCGGATCAGATTCGTCTATGGCTTCTGCCGGGTCCAAATTCCGTAAGGCTTCGATGAGCAATCGATAGAGCTTATCTTTTTTCTCTGTCGTCGATGGCATGGGCCTTTTTCCTCCTTTTATTAAATCGGTTGACCAGGACTCGCATCTTTCCATCAACCGCCAGGAATTATACACCACAATTAGCGGGCAATGCAAGCGAATCAAATGGACGATCTGGATTGGGGTGGAACTGTGGTTAAAGAAAAAAAAATATTTGAGATTTAACCGTTGACTTTTATCGATGTTGAGAGTATAAATTGGCTCTAAAAAAATAATGAGCGCGAATTCCAGGAACGGGCGGTTGACTGGAGATGCGGTTATGAAGCGATAATCGTAGGTATTTGGCCGTCGATTTTACCCAAAGGAGAAAAAAATATGGATGATATGGAGTCACTAGAACTGGTTGACGGCGCCTCGGGCGAGACGTCGGAAATATCCAGGGAACTTCAGCCTAAACGGGAAATCGTCATCAATAAGACGATCCCCCTGGATACCCGGTTGGAAGCTTACGAAGACATTATCGATTCCCAGGTGGGGGATACCACCCTGATCCGCGCCCGTAATATCGAGCGGGAGATCGGGTTGCGGCAAATTTTCTTGAAATTCGAGGGCAGCAATCCTTCCGGCACCCAGAAAGACCGCATCGCCTTCGACCAGGCAATGGACGCTTTGCGCCGCGGCTATGATGCCATCACCGTGGCTACCTGCGGCAATTATGGGGTGGCCGTATCCCTGGCCGCTTCCCTGGCCGGGTTGAGATGTATCATCTTCCTGCCGGAAACCTATCACACAGACCGGGTAAAAGAGATGATCGAGCTCGGATCGGAAATCCGCCGGGTGCCGGTCGACTATGAGCGGGCCGTGTCTATCTCCAGCGAATTCGCCTACCGGGAAGAGGTCTATGACGCCAATCCCGGTGGGGTTAACACCCCGTTACAGTTAAAGAGCTATGGCCAGATCGCCTATGAAATCTACGATGAGCTGAGCGATGCGCCACTGGTGGTCGCCTGCCCGGTTTCCAACGGCACCACCCTGTCCGGTATCTACAAAGGTTTCTTGAGCCTGTATCGCCGGGGTAAAACCTCCCGCATCCCGCGTATCGTGGCCGGGTCTTCCTACCGGAAAAATCCGATTGTCCATGCTTTTGTCAATAATCTTCCCACCTGCGCCGACCTGGAATCCCAGAAAATCAAAGAGACCAAAATCAACGAGCCGCTGATCAATTGGCACTCCCTGGATGGGGATTTCGTCCTCGAATCCATCCGTGAAACAGGCGGTTGGGCCGGTCATGCCTCAGATAAAAAAATGATCACATTTGCCCGGATGATCCGGGAAAAAGAAGGGTTAAACGTGGTGCCGGCATCCACTGCCGGTTTGATTGCCTTTTTTGAGAGACACAGACGGGAACCTCTGCCCATGGATCGTTTCGTGATGATTTTGACCGGGAGAAAATCATGAATAAAAGCCCCTGGCCGGAAGGAAATGCCCTTGTCTATTGCCAGGGGGCTTTCAATACCACCTATGGCAAGACGGCCCACGGCCTGGTACGCTTTACCCGGCGCTACCGGGTGCTCGGTGTGGTCGATTCCCGCTACGCCGGCCAGGACGCCGGCCTGGTGCTCGACGGTAAACCGGCCGGCATACCGCTGGTCGCATCGATTCAAGACGGGATAAAAACGGCCCTGGCTGCCGGGTTAAAACCGTCTCACCTGGTCATCGGCATTGCCCCGGATGGGGGGCGCTTGAGCCCGGAGGCCCGGCAGGCCGTCCTACAGGCCATCGACCTGGGGCTACATATCGATTCCGGTTTGCACGATTTCCTCTCCCTGGACCGGGAAATGGCTCAGGCCGCTGCCGGTAAAGGTGTGCACCTCCGCGATGTCCGCATGCCGCCCCCACGGGAAAAGCTCCATTTTTTTTCGGGTCAGATCGAAGAAGTCAAGGCCCTGAAGATCGCCGTGCTGGGAACCGATTCGGCGGTGGGTAAACGCACCACTGCCTGGCTCCTGGTCCAGGCGCTACAGGGGGCCGGGTTTGGCACCGAAATGATCGGTACCGGCCAGACGGCCTGGATGCAGGGCGCCCGGTATGGCATCATCATGGATTCGCTCGTCAATGATTTTGTCTCCGGCGAGATCGAGCATGCCGTCTTTACGGCCTGGCAGGAAGTCAAACCGCAGGCGATTGTCCTGGAGGGACAGGGGAGCCTGATGAACCCGGCTTACCCCGGTGGCTTTGAAATCCTGGCCGCCGGGCGACCCGATCTGGTCATTCTCCAACATGCCCCGGCCCGGCTCGAATACGACGGCTTTCCCGGCTACCCGATCCAGCCGTTGGGAAAACAAATCCAGCTCATCGAGCTCCTGTCCGGCAAACCGGTGATTGCCATCACCATCAACCACGAGGCCATGAGTTTGGAAGACATCCCGGCTATCGCTGCGGCCATTAAACAGGTGACCGGCCTTCCAGCCGTGGATGTGCTGTGCAGCGGGGCCAATGAACTGGTCAAACTCTTGAAACCTTACCTGGAAAAAGGCTGATCCCATGGCCTACAGCCCGGGAAAAGCAGAAAATCCCCTGCTGGTGTTTGACCGCCTGGAGGTGGGGCCGGTCCGGGTCGAACCGAGACGGATCCGGGTTCCTTACCGCCTGGTCTATCAGGGGGCGAGCGACCAGGTAGATTTGATATACAAATATGAGGAAAGGGTATTTGATCGAAAAAATCCCGCTGATATCAACCTGGCGGCCATGATCGGCGCCCAGGTGGCCCTCAATTACGGTCTCTTCTGCCGCTCCCTGGTTTTTTACGGCCCTTTTGACAAGCTTGACCGCCGCTTTATCCAGGACATGGCCGAAAACACGGCCCGGGAAATCTATGTAAAAAAGTTCCTCGAACCCAATCCCTTCCTGACCGGCGGGGCGGCCCGGCTGAGACCCGAAAAAAAGGAACGCTACCTCACCGCTAACATCGAATTCCCCGATGCTCTCCCCCCAGTAGAAAAAACCGGGGCACCGGTATGGCAGACCGATAACCTCCGGGCGGCCGTCCTGTCGAGCGGCGGCAAAGACAGCCTGCTCAGTTTCGGCCTGTGCCAGGAACTCGGTTTTGAGACCCACGCCCTTTATGTCAACGAATCGGGCCGCCACTGGCTGACTGCGCTCAATGCCTACCGTTACTTTAAGGAAAATATCCCCGGGACGGCCCGGGTGTGGACTAATTCGGACCGGGTATTTACCTGGATGCTCCGCCATATTCCCTTTATCCGGCCCGATTTCTCCCGCCTCCGTTCCGATGAGTACCCGATCCGCCTGTGGACAGTGGCCGTATTTCTCTTCGGCGTCTTGCCGCTCCTTTACAAACGGAAAATCGGCTTTCTCCTGATCGGTGACGAATTCGATACCACCCGGCAAAAAACCCATCACGGTATTCCCCATTACGACGGCCTGTACGACCAGAGCTACTTTTTCGACCGCGCCCTATCCCGGTATTTCCAGCGTAAAGGCTGGAATATCGGCCAGTTTTCCGTCGTCCGCCCGCTTTCCGAGCTGATGATCCAGAAGGTATTGGTGGAACGGTATCCCCATTTGCAGGCACAGCAGATCTCCTGCCATGCGGCCCACAAGGATGGCGACCGGGTTCTCCCCTGCGGCCAATGCGAAAAATGCCGCCGCATCGTAACCATGCTCACCGCCCTGGGCGCCGATATCGGCCGCTGCGGCTACCGGGCAGACCAGGTTGACCGGTGCCTGGCCCAGGTAGTAGACAAAGGTATCAACCAACCCTCTGCCGATATCGGCCAGCTCCTATTCCTCCTCCAGCAAAAAGGGCTCATCAAAAATCCTCCTCACCGGCAACAGCCGTATGAGCCCCAGCCCCAGGTGATGAAACTCCGCTTCGACCCGGACCGCTCACCCATCCAGGCCATACCCCCAGAATGGCGGTTGCCCCTGTTCCGCCTCTATCTCACCTTAACCGCTGGGGCGGTGCAGAGAACCGGCCGGGAGTGGCGCGATATCGATCTTCTCAGTGCCATCGTCAAGGCTCCCGATCCCGGATGAAACGGCATTGGCCACGGTCGAAGGTCTCCGGCACATTGCCCCCGCCGTCACTGAGCCGGGCGGTAAGGATTAGCGGTAGCTATTACCCGGCATTTTTCCGGATCAGGAGCAGCACTTCGCCGGGAAACTCCAGCTCCTGGTAATGGAAACCCAGGTAGCGGATGTTTTCCAGCAGTTTCTCCCGGTAATTGCCCAGGATATCGACCCGGCGATTGGCCAGGCTGCGGGTGGGAAATGAGAGAACCAGCCAGGCAGCCGGGGTGTTTTGCACCACCTGCCAGCCGGCGCCCTTTTGACGGTGTTCCAGGCAGTGGTACATCTTGAATAAGAAAGCCACATCAAATGGGCCTTCCGGTGGGCAGCAGAGAATATCCCGCTCCTCCGGCAAGGGGGAGATATTTTCCAGGCGAAAGTAGAGGCCGAGTAAATCCACGGTCTGCCGGTTGTTGTCATAGGCGAAATATCGAACCGGGGACGGGAGTCCCAGCCATCTGGATGAGAAGGGGTTTAGGGCGCAGGCCAGGTCGGCGATGGTTTGCGGCTGGCCGGTAATGGCGAATATTTCTCCATAGAAGCGATCGAGTAAGGGCAGCCTCTCCCGGGTGGAGGCGTGCCTGGACATGATATCCAGGCAGGTGCGGCGGATTTGAGCCTCATCCCCGGAGGCAAATGCGCCCGTGAGCTTTTCCCGGCAGCCCCGGACATCCAGGTCGCTCAAATAATCGGCCAGGATCAGGTGCAGCCGCTTCCTGGCGGTCTTGAGTGTCTCTTTGACATTTTTATGTTGGCCGATTTCCCGGCTGATGATATCGTGGATGGTATCGCGGCACAGGTATTTATATTTTTTACCGGCCCGGACAACCTCGACCAGGCCGGCGAGATCATGTTTTCCCAGGGTCATGGGCTAAAGCCTCTCGGCGGCCCGTAACTTGGCCGACCGGGACCGCGGATTGGCCCTGAGCTCAGCGGCGGACGCGGTAATGGGCTTGCCGGTCAGGATGGTCATCATCCCTTTCTTTTGCCCCTGTTTGAAAACGGTTTTGGCGATGCGGTCCTCCAGGGAATGAAAAGAGATGATGACCACCCGGGCACCGGGTTTCATGCGCCCGAAGAGTTCCTGGAAAAAATCCGGCAGGCCGGTCAATTCCTGGTTAACCTCGATGCGCAATGCCTGGAAAACCCGGGCCAATGGATCCATAGTCTTTGTTTTCGGCATGACCCGGCGGACGATCTCTTTCAATTCCGCGGTAGTAACGATTTTTTTACCCTTCCGGTGAAAGACGACCTGGTCGATCAGCTTGCCCGGGTTTCTCAATTCGCCGTATTCCCGCAGGATACCGGCCAGTTGCTCGTATGAATAAGTGTTGACCACCTCGGCGGCTGTTTGGCCTTGGGTTTGATCCATACGCATATCCAGGGGCGCATCCTGCGAGTAGGAAAACCCTTTTTGCCGGTCTTCGAGTTGAAAAGAGGAGACGCCCAGGTCAAAGAGAAAGCCATCTATAATGCCTATATCAAGGGGCAGACCGGTCAACTGGCGGAAGTCGCGATGAAAGAGGGTAAAATGGCCGTTATACGGGGATAGCCTTTGCCTGGCCAGGGCCAGGGCCTGGTTGTCACGGTCTGTGCCGTACAGGTAATTGCCGGGGGAGGCCCGCAAAATGGCCTCGCTATGCCCGGCGAGTCCGACCGTACCGTCAAAGAAACACCCGCCCCTATCGGCCCGCAACCCGTGGAGCGCCTCATCCGGCAGCACCGGGAGATGGCTGATCGATTTTTCTATCTGGCCAGGGGGAATAGGCGTCATCCGGTCGCTCCTTTAAAACAGGGGGCGCTGGAAAGGAGCATTATCTAGCGGGCTTTGCCACTCGAAATCATCGCCCAGGAAGAGATCGCGGGTACGCGCTTCGGCTACCACCTGGGCCGGTTTACCGGCGCTCAATATCTCCCCTTTATGGATGATATAGACGCGGTCGGTGATATCGAAGGTGTCCCGCACATTGTGATCGGTGACCACGATGCCGATGCCCCTTTGCTTGAGTTTAAGAATGATTTTTTGGATATCGAGGATAGTGATCGGATCGATGCCGGTAAAAGGTTCATCCAAAAAAAGGAACCTGGGCTGCATGATCATGGCCCGGGCGATCTCCAGCCGCCTCTTTTCACCGCCGGAGAGTTGGTAGGCCAGCGAATCCTTAACATAGGTTAGGCTGAAATCTTCCAACAGGCCGAGCGCCCTCTGGGCCGCAGTCTCTTTGTTGGCGTATAGCTCCAGTACCAGGAATAGGTTATCGAATACCGTGGCTTTCAAAAACACAGAATGTTGCTGGGGTAAATAGATTAATCCTTTTTCCGCCCGCCGGTAAGAGGGGAGGTCTTCGATATTCTCTTCGTTAAACAGGATTTCCCCGCTATCGGGCTTGACAATTCCGGCCAGCATCAAGAATGTGGTGGTTTTACCGGCACCGTTGCGGCCCAAAAGACCGACGATCTCTCCGGCCTGGATCTGCAGGTTGACCTGGTTGACCACCGGTACCTGGTCGTAAATCTTGGTCAATTTCTCGGTTTTGAGGGTGGATGTGATCTCCATCCGTTTACTCCCAGACCCCGGGGAGCGGCAAGCCGCATTGGTCGCATTTTCCCTGTTGCAGGTGCACCAGGGAAACCTGGTAACCGCTTCTCTCGATCAGTAAGGCACCGCACCCGGGGCAATCGGTGTCGGACCATTCATCGGAAGTGATGTTACCGCCGTAAAGGTACTTAATCCCCAGTCTTTTCCCGGTCTCCAGCGCCCGGTAAATAGCCTCGGTCGGGGTGATCGGTATATCGAGTAACCGGTGCTGGGGGAAGAACCGGGAAATATGCCAGGGCATACCGGTATCCACCCCGGCGATGAAAGAGGCCAGGTCGTTAATTTCTTTCTTGTCGGTATTGACCCCGGGGATGAGCAGGGTGGTGATTTCCACCCAAACACCTTTCTTCTTCATGGCCTTAACCGTCTCTAAGACCGGCATCAACCGGCCTCCGCAGTATTTCAGGTAAAAATCTTCGGAAAATGCCTTAATATCGACATTGGCTGCGTCCAGGTAAGGGGCGATCATCTCCAGCGCCTCCGGGGTCATGTAACCGTTGGTGATTATCACATTTTTCATGCCCGCTTCCCTGGCCAGCCTGGCCGTCTCCAGCATCAATTCAAAATAGATGGTCGGTTCCGAATAGGTGTAGGAGATCGAGGCCGCGCGGTGCTTGCGGGCGGTCGCAACCAACTGTTCGGGCGTGATCGGGTCGCCGTGAATGGCGCTTTCTTCAACCACCACCGACAGGGAATGGTTCTGACAAAATTTGCAGGAGAAGTTACACCCCATGGTTGCCAGGGAAAAGGAACTGGAACCGGGCAGGAAATGGTACAAAGGTTTTTTCTCGATCGGATCGAGATGGGTGGCTGCCACCCGGTCGTAATTTAAGGAATAAAGCTCGCCATCGATATTTTTCCTCACCCGGCACACCCCCAATTGGCCATCGATCAGGGTGCAACGGTGCGGGCAGAGCTGGCATTGGATACGGTTACCGTTGATTTTTTTGTATAAAATCGCTGCTTTCAACCTACTGCTCCACTACCCCTCATCCGGCTACCGGCGCTGTCCAAAATGCCCATCCCCGGTATTAAATCACCTCTTGCAGTCTCTGTTCGATCTGGATGGGGTTAACGGCACCGACAATCTGGGATTTTACACTGCCGTCCTTGATGAACAACAGTGTCGGCAGTCCCCTGATCAAGTAGCGGGAAGAAGTGCGGGGGCTCTCGTTTACATTCACCTTTATTACTTTTACCCGGGAACCATAATCGGCAGCGATTTTTTCCAGCCGTGGTTCCAGGGCCATACAGGGCTGACAGGTGGGCGACCAGAAATCCACGATAATGGCCTTCCGATCCGCTAATAACGCATTAAAATTCACATCGTCGGCCTTAATGATTGCACTCATTTTTTCCTCCTTTAAAAACCATCCTCGTTTATATTTTTTATTAATTCAAACACGATGCTATTCTATTTTTTTTAGCGGTAAATGTCAAGCTGTTTTGGGCTATTTTTTTAGATTTACACACAATATATAGCGGTTCTCTCTTCCGAAGGGCCTAATTATAGGGATCTCAGGCACTCTTTGCCCGATGGAAGAGGATATTGTTCAAGGCTTTGAAGAAGTAGAAAAAGTCTGTGCGCCAGGGGTGGACCCGGTAATTCTCCAGGTAGACGCGCTCCGACTCCCACACCTCTTCGATGGAGCGGGGCATATCGGCGTAATAAGGGGGAATCAGTCCCGGTTGAAAGCGGATGCGCTCCTGCTGGAGATCTTGCGGGTAGGTATTAAAAAAGGTCTCGCTCAGCGGCCTGACTCCGACCCATTTCAAATCCCCTTTGACCAGGTTAAAAAGCATGGGAATCTCATCGATCCACAAAGCACGTAAAAATCGCCCCCAGCCGGTGATGCGAAAATCATCGCTGATCTTACCCTTGTCATCCAGTTTGTTTTTCTCATAAATGTATTGGTGGATGTACTCGGAAAAGGGGTGCATGGTGCGCATCTTGTAGATGTGCATGAACTTCCCCCCTTGACCGATGCGCCTTTGCTTGAAGAGAATGCCATAAGATGGCGCAACATCGGAAACGGGCGCCTTCATTTTTTGTACCACAAAGTAGACATAGTTATCGAAGCTCTCCAGCGATACCACCTCAAAACCGCAGAAGTAAAGACGGCCCAGGGCCTCAGCCAGGGAAAAAACCCGGCTCTGCCCACCGGTAATGCCAAAGTAGATCCTTCTTAAGATCGGCAGCTTCGGGAAAACCCGTTTCCAGGTGAAATCGAAGAAGTAAAGAAAATTGGCCAGGACCGGTGGATAATTCTTCAAAAAGTAGATATACCGCTTTTCGCAGGGCTCGAACCGGCCCAGCAGTATCCCCCCCAGCCCAAGTTTCCGGTTCACTTCCACCAGGTAGGTGTTGATACGGCGAAGGTTGTTGAGCGGCTGCAGGTTCAGGAAGAGTTCCAGGGAATTGTCCGGCAGCACCTCGACGTTGTAGATGTTAGCCGTATCCATCACTTCTGCCCGCAGGATATCGACCGATTCGAGGGCAACGGCATTTTTTATAAACGAGAACCACTCCGGGAAGTTCCTTAAGTAGACCTTCTCCAGTTTTTCCCCAACCACCGGGGAGGCGTACCCTGCTTTCTCGATCCGCACCTGTTTGGCCTCCAACCGCTCTTTTTGAACCGCCCCTTCGATCATCCGGCTAATGGGCGTTTCCGGTACTTCGAACAGGTTGATCTCCGGCACATCGATTTTTTTCTGCCGCCTCCGCAAGTAAAAAATAGAGATGATAAATATCTCGAAAACGGCATAGAGCCCCAGGGTGCCGAACACCAGCAGCCGGGAAAAACCTGTGCGGAAGCCGAAAACAAAGAAAGAGGCAATCGACAGGCCGATAAAGGTCGACTTCAGGGAGGGGTAGATGGTGCGGAAATAGTTCTTTTCCTCCGGGATAACGAAGCGGTGCACCAAAAGGCCGGTAAATAGCCATAAGAAGTAGATCAATAAAAGGACTTCCTGGTAATCATCCTGGAGCCGGATGGTGCCGATCTTGCAGAAGTGGATCACCAGGAAAGTGAGCGTCAATAAAATAAATTCGAGCAGGAAAAAGACAACCGAAAAACGTCTTTCTCCCGGTTTCCCCATGTCCCTGACCCGGAATAGGGGTAAAAAATTCCCGGACAAAAACAGGATTTCCAGGAGCAGGTAAATACCCGGGGAGCCGAATACGATAAAACGGGACAATTCATACAGGTTCAGGCCGAAGATAAAGAGGGAGAGCAGGCCGACAAAGAATAGGGCAGAAGAGAAATAGGGCTCGAGCCTCGACATGTATTTATCATCGCCGGCGGGCCGTACCTTGAATTTCCCGGTCAACAGGCTGGACAGGAGCCAACAACAAAAATAGAGCGGCAAGAATTCCAGGTAAATGCCTTCGATGTGCAGGTTTCCCCGTTTGATCAAGTGGGTGATAGCAAAAGCGACGAACAGCAAAATGGTGGATAGGAATATCTTGACCCGGCTATACCGGTTATCCCTGCCGGCCAGGTTGGTTCTTAAACCATTTATATCCGACATTTTTCTCTGCCCCCCATTTTATTACTTTTAGCCGCAAATTTCAACCGTCTTATTTTGATCGCACCCGGTAGTTGATTTTGCCGGGGATTTAAAGTAAAATGTCCTATGTTCCAAAAGTACTTTGAAAACCGAAGAGAGCAAAAGTTAAAACTAAAAGAATTGCGCAAAGAGACAGGTATTTTCCGGGAATACTTCGAGCTGTTCACCGAGACCCTGGTCTATGTTTTCTTTGTCATGTGCTTTTTGCTCCAGTCTTTCGTCATTCCCACCGGGTCGATGATCGATAACCTATTGATCGGCGATCATCTGCTGGTCAATAAAGTGGCCTATGCGCCTTCCCTGGGGGTGGTGGACAGCATGATGTTCCCCCGGGCCGAGATCAAACGGGGCATGATCGTTACCTTTCGGGCCCCCCTGGAAATGGAAAAAGAGTACGTCAAGCGGGTGATTGCCCTGCCGGGTGAGACGGTCAAAATCATCAAGCAACAGGTTTACATCGATGGCCAGCCGCTAGCTGAAGATTACAAGCGGCACTTTAACAAGACCGCTTATGCGATCGAGGGCGATAAACGGACCCGGGAACAATACTCGACAGAAGGGAACGGCCGGTGCGGGGTGATAAAGACTATTATCGACGACCAAAACCAAACCCAGGTCGAGGAGCAGTATATCGAAGGTGAAGATGGTTCGCTGATAGCCGTCGATCCAGCGCAGCAGGGCCTGGCGGGAAGTAGTGGCCAGGAAACCCCCATCCATTATTGGTATGGCGATAATTTCCCCCTCGAATACCGGGATTATGACGAAGTCGATCCCCGCTTTAACCTGAAAAAGAGTTACCGCTCGCAGTTTATCGACACCGACATCGGGCTGGCCTTCAAGGTGCCGGAAGGCCATTACTTCTGCCTGGGGGATAACCGGGACAACAGCCTGGATTCCAGGTTTTGGGGGCCGGTGCCGCGGGAGTTCATTACCGGCAAACCCTGGCGCATCTATTGGTCCTATGAGTCATCGACCGAAGAATATCTCACACCGGGTGTCGGTCACAAGCTCAAAGACCTCGTGAAAACATTTACCAACTTTTTTTCCAAAACCCGCTGGTCCCGCACTTTATTAAAGGTCAAATAAAGACTATTTGATGTCCTCATAGGCAAAGAGCTGGGTAACCACGGAAAAAGCATCCATACCCTGGTGCATGAGCTTGCCCTGCTGGTTATAAATCATAAAATAGGGGATGGACTTAATTTTATACTGCCGCGCCAGGGGCGACTCCCAATCGATCCTTTTAATGCCCGGCCGGTTTATATCGACCTTGATAACCACGATATCTTCCCGTTTCTTATCGAGTTTTTGCAGCATAGGGGAGATCTTCCGACACGGGGCGCAGTACCGGCTATAAAAATCGATAATGTTCATCTTCCCTTTTAACAAGAATGATTCGACATCGACGCTCTCCCCCGCTGTAGATTCATTGATCGACTTCTCCCCGGCCCCTTCATGATTGGCCAGGATAAGCCAGAGAATAACGATGGCCGCCAGTGCCAGGAGGGCATAAATCGCTTTTTTGCCGCTAAAGTGAGAACCTTTTTTGATTTTAAATTGAAAATCCCTGGCTTTCGTTTCGGTGGTTCTTAAAATCTTTCCACATTTTGGACATCCGACGCTATTATCCGGGATATCTTTACGACAGTGAGGACAGATCATGTTGGACTCCTTTGGGGTGAAATTGGTTTTTTATATTCATCTCTTTTCCTCCACCAGTTTTTTTTCCCATTCCCAGGCTGTCTGGATGATGTAATCCAGGTCATCGTACCGGGGCCGCCAGTGCAGCGCCTGGAGAATGCACTGCGCATCGGCGATCAAAGCCGGTGGGTCCCCCGGGCGCCGGGCGTCAAGAACAGTTTTAAAATCGACACCGGTGATCCGTTTGACCGCCTGCACCACCTCGGTTACCGAGTTACCCCGGCCATACCCGCAGTTAAAAATGCGGCTCTGTTTATGGCGCTGCAAATAGTCCAGGCAGAGCAGGTGGGCGGCCGAGAGGTCGTCCACATGGATGTAGTCCCTGATGGCCGTACCGTCCGGGGTAGGGTAATCGGTACCGAAAATCGAAAGCTCCGGGTATTGTCCGAGGGCCGTTCTCAGGGCGCGGGTCAAGAGGTGGGTGGGTTGTCGGTATTTCTGGCCGATCCTGCCCCCCCGGTCGGCGCCGGCCACATTAAAGTAGCGCAGGGCGATGTAATGGAAACCGGGCGAGACCCGGGCCACATCCTCCAGTACCATCTCGATGATCCTTTTTGACCGGCCATAGGGATTTATCGGTTTTAATGGCGCATCTTCCTTGACCGGCACCTGTTCAGGGATGCCGTAGACAGCCGCAGTCGAAGAGAAGACGAAATTCTGAACGCCGTTTTGCAGGCAGGTCTTGACCAGGCGAATGGAATTTATGGCATTGTTTTCATAGTATTTGAGGGGATTTTGCACCGATTCTTCGACCACGATCGAGGCGGCAAAATGGATAACATTTTTTATGCCGTATTTGGCGATCACCTCGGTGAGGAGCCGGGTATCGCCGATATCGCCCTTTATAAAATCGCCGCATAAGACATGCCCCCGGTTGCCGGTGGAGAGGTTATCAAAGACGACCGGGGAAAAGCCCTGTTCTCCGAGATCCCTAACCACATGGCTGCCGATGTACCCGGCGCCGCCGGTGACCAGGATATATTTGTTTGATCCAGGCATATTCATTCTACCTCATTTCAAGACTCTCATTTTAAAACAATTTACGCTGTTTGGCAATACCGGTCCCAATCCGAAATGGAACATAGTGCTTTGCACAGTTTTTTCTTAAATGGCCTTGATAGAAAAACCATTCAACTATTGAAATATTGAAAAAAGTCATCTATAATTCTTTTGTTTTTAGAAAACAACCGGCGTTAAAAAATAAAGGAGTAAATGATGCTTTGGCAAGGTAGGCGAAAAAGTGCGAATGTTGAAGACCGCCGCGGTTTGGGCGGCCGGGGGCTCAAAGTAGGCGGGGGATTGGGCGCTATTGTGGCCGTGCTGGTATACCTATTTTTCGGTGGCAACAGCGATAAAATTACCCAGGATATCGATCTGCTTCAAAAAAATGAACCCTCAACGGAACGAACCCTCTCGGCCCAGGAGAAAGAAATAGGCGATTTTGCTGCGGTTGTCCTGGCCGATACCGAGGATGTCTGGAATTCATTGTTCAGCAAAATGGGGCGCGAATACCCTGAACCCGGGATGATATTGTTCTCGACTGCAACCGAATCTGCTTGCGGTTCTGCCGAGTCGGCCACCGGGCCTTTTTATTGCCCGGGAGATAAAAAAGTATATATCGATCTCGATTTTTTCCAGGAATTACAGCGCCGATTGGATGCCCCGGGTGATTTCGCTATGGCATATGTCATTGCCCACGAAGTCGGGCATCATATACAAAAAATCCTGGGGATCATGGACCAAAGGGACCGGATGCGGGAACAGATGGACGAACGTGAATTCAACCGCTACTCGGTGCAATTGGAGCTCCATGCCGACTTCCTGGCCGGTGTATGGGCCCATCATGCTCAACGCATGAAAAACATGCTGGAAGAGGGCGATCTCGAGGAGGCCATAAATGCCACCGGGGCGGTGGGCGATGACCGGATCCAGAAAAGGACCCAGGGACATGTCGTCCCCGATTCCTTCACTCACGGCACCTCCGAGCAACGTACCCGCTGGTTCCTGAAAGGTTTTAAAACCGGGGATATAAACCAGGGCAATACCTTGGTGGGGCTTTAAAAGGGAGTATACCCCCCAGGGCCGTGGCCAGCAATTCCGATTTTTAGGCCATCGGCAAGTCGATCAACTCATAATCGGGGTTGCCGAAGCCGATCTGCCGGGCATAGTCGATCTGGTGGCGGTAAGGGATGTCGTAAGCCAGGGCGGATAACTTCTTGCCCAGGCGTCCTTCCACCAGGTCGAGCGCAGCGGCATCGATGGCCACCGGGTCAAAAGAGATCAATACGCCGATATCGGGACCGATAACCTGGCTGGCACCCATGCAATCGCAGTCTTTGGTCATGCGGGTAAGGAAATTAAGATAAACGATCTTCCCCTGCCTGGCCCGGGCCACCCCCCAGGCGTGCTCGACGATCTTTTCCTGGAGCTGCAGATATGTCTCCGACCAGTTGTAGCCGACAGCATCGAACCGGCATACGGCCAGGCACTCGGCACAACCGATACACTTCGCTTTATCGATGACCGCTAGATCATCGACCAACGCTATCGCTTCCTGCGGGCACCATTTGACGCATTCCCCGCAGCCGGTGCAATTTTTCTTCTTGATGGAGGGCTTGGCGGTGGAGTGCTGGTTCAGTTTACCCCGCCGGCTGGCGCAGCCCATACCCATATTCTTCAGGGCGCAGCCGAAGCCCGAGACGATGTGGCCGGTAAAATGGGAAACCACGACCAGGGCCTGTACTTTGGCTATCATGGCGGCGATCTTCACCTTCCGGTACACCTTCCCCGGGATGTCGATCTCAACCTCTTCATCGCCCAGGAGACCGTCGGCCATAATGATGGGCAACCCCGTTTCCTCGAAAGTAAACCCGTGTTCATAAGCCAGGCCGATATGATCGACGGCATTGGTGCGCCGGCCCGAATAAAGCGTCGAGGTCTCGGTCAGGAAGGGGATGGCCCCTTTTTTCTTGAGTAATTCCCCGAGCATATTGAAATAGGGGGGGCGCACATAGCCGATTGCATTCACTTCGCCGAAATGGGTTTTGACGGCCACCAGGTTCTTCTGGCCGATAAAGGAGAAGAAATCCTTCTCCTCTATGACCTGGCGAAGTCTCCGGCAAACCGACCGGTCATCCTCTTTGTCGTCTACCTTGACAAAAAAAACTTTTTCTTTCTCTTGCATGGCTCCTTATCTCCTGCCAGGAATCGGTGTACCGATGCCGACATGGCCTAATCATAAAGCAGTCGCCCCCTTTTGTCAAGAAGCAATTCAACCGTCACCAGATCCCGGATGCGATACCCATTACGACCTTCTTTACCTGGGACCGTATTAAAAACACTTTGCCTCCAACCAGGCGAAAAAAAATCTAACCGGCTAAACGTTTTTGTGGGCCCCGGGCGTATTTAAGGTGAAATGGAAACACAAGCAGACATTCTCCTGGTCGACCGGGTTTTACAGGGCGAAGAAAGCGCCTTTGAATCCCTGGTTATCAAGTACCAGGCCACGCTCCGGGCCCTGGCCACCAACATGCTGGGCGACCGGGACGAGGCGCGGGATGTGGCCCAGGAGACATTTCTCCAGGCTTATTCCGGCCTTTCGCGATTCGACCGGGCGCGCAACTTTAAAACCTGGCTCCTGGCCATCGGCGTCAAACGGTGCCTCGACCGGTTAAGAAGGAAAAAAACCTCCTGGAAATACTTCCATCAGGAAACACAGGAGAGAAACCTGGGGCTGGTCAAACCGGCCCGATCCATCGAAGAATCGGAGATATTTTACCCGCTGTTGAAAAAATTGAATCAAAAAGAGCGCACCGCCGTCTCACTCTGGGTAAACGAAGACTTCCAGGCCAGGGAAATCGGCGCCGTGATCGGCTGCTCCGAAGCCACGGCCCGGGTGCACCTGTTCAATGCCCGGAAAAAGTTGAAAAAAGGACTCGGAGAGTCGAAAAATGAGGTGACACCATGAGTTGCCGATTATATCAAATTTTGTACCGGTTGCTACCGTTTAATGTCATACGCAGCCTATTGATCAGCAAACATCTCTCTATTTGTCCGGCCTGTTCCGTGGACTGGGCCGATAAGAGCGAACTTAAACCCTTGCTGGTTGCCCCCGGGGATATAGGGCCGGACCCCGATCTCTGGCCCCGGCTAAGACGTGATATCAGGTCTCTCCAGGCCAGGTTGCCGGTATCGCCGATAAAGACCTTCCCCTGGGCGGCGACACTGCGCTGGGGCCTGGCCGGGGCCATCGTGCTCCTCCTCGTGGGCATCCCCGGCTACCTCTTCTTTCACCAGCCGGAAATCCAGTCGGGGATCGTATCCGTGGGAGATCCGGGGAAAAACAAGATTGTCGTTAAGTTCCTGAAGATTGAGGGCCGGCCGGCCGATTGCTATTACTTTCAATCTAAGGATAAAAATAAACTCATCCTCTGGGCCGAAAGACCGGGAGGAAAACCAAAACCAGAATAAACGGAGGAAAATATGAGTCGAATAAGATTTAACCTGGTCGTCAAGTTGCTGTTACTTCTCGCCCTGTTCTTTTCCTTGCAAATTTGGGGCCACGCCCTACCCGATGTACTGGTCAACCTGCGTTTTTACGAAGGCATCAGGCAACAGGATATCGATAAATCGGGTGTAGTCACATCATATTACCTGAAATCCTCGTTTCCCGGTAGTATGGTGCTCGACATCAAACTCGGGGAAGAGCAAGGAGAAATCAGCAAGATATTCAATTTGAAGGATATCAAAGTCATCAGCCAGGCCGATTGGGCCTGGAAGGAAACCGGGGAACCGAAACAATTCGAGTTGATCGTGTTAAACGGTCATAAGTTCGGCATCCAGGTCACCCTGCTCAAGGCCACCGATCAATTCAACCTGAAGGTGACCGAAAAGGGGGAAGGCCAGGAGAAGAAGGTCTTAGAGAGCGAGCTTCAACTTCCCCAGGAAAAGACATCAATCTTCGGCTTCGAAGATAGTACCGGGAAACCCTATTACCTGGCTTTACAGCGACAGAAGGACAGGTCCGGCATCGCCCATAAAGAAGGTGATGTGGCCACCGTAACCCGGCCCATACTGGTCAAAAAGGCTTCTCCTGCCTACCCGGAAGCGGCCAAAAAGGAGCGCGTGCAAGGCACAGTGGTACTGGAAGCGGTCACCGATGAAACCGGGAATGTGGAGGATATCAGCCGTGTAGAAGGCCACCCGCTACTCATAGATGCGGCCATCGAGGCCCTTTCGCAGTGGAAATACGAGCCGTATAAGATAAACGGCAAACCCCAACCCTTAAGATTCACCGTCACTTTCGCCTTCAAGCTGTCCGAAGAGGAAGCCGCTGCCGCAAAGCCGGTCACTACCCAGGAACAACCCGTTACTCTCGATCCGGCAATAAAACCGGTGCTAATCGATAAGGTTGCCCCGGTTTACCCGGAAGAGGCAAAGAAAAAGAAGATCGGCGGTGTGGTCGGTATCGAGGCCGTGGTCGATGAAAAAGGGCATGTATCCGGCATCGATATGGTAAAAGGTGCCCCGCTGCTGGTAAAAGCGGCCACAGAGGCGGTTAAACAATGGACATATAAGCCTTACCTGGTCAATGGCCAGCCCAAAGCCTTTAAGATGACGCTGACCGTAAGCTTCAACCTCGAAAAATAACCGGGCCGGGACTTTAGTCCCAGCCCACCACTTCATAGACTAGAGCACCGTTGCGAGCGGAGGGAAGGTAATAGACACCCCGGAAGAAGAAGTGTTCCTTCCCTCCCTTCACCACGGTTTGATAACCGTAAGGTAATTCAGGCAACAACAACCCCAGGGGGGGAAGAACCACCCGGTAAACCCGGTGCACCGGGTTAAAGGCGTAATAGGTGCCGTGGTAATAGTAGTATGTATCAACACCCAGTAAGATCGTCTCAAACCCATCCGGTAACATGTCGATCTCCGCTCCCAGCGGCGGATCGACCGCCTCGTACTCATCCAGCGCCCGGTCATAGGCGTAATAGGTGCCGTAATAGTAATAATAAGGCACCGTATGCACCACCATCTGCCGGTAACCCACGGGCAACATCTTAAGGCGCGCCCCCCGTGGCCCGGAAATCACCACATACCCCCTGGGACCGGACCAATAGTATATCCCGTTGTGGTAGTAGTAATCGACATCCCTGACCTTGATTACCCGGTGACCGGCCGGCGGGGTGACGATCACCGTGCCGTAGCGGGGGTGGTGCGACGATGGGTTCTTGTGCGGATTGACCACCACCACCGTCTTTTTGGCCGGTTTTTTCTTCTTGACGACCAGCACTTTTTTCTTTACCGCATAGAGATCATCGACCAGGACCTCCATGACGAACAGGCCAGCCATTAAAATGACCAATATGGCCAGGATATTTCGCTTCTTCTTATCGGGAAGTCTCAGCATGTTTACCTCCTTTGGCGGCCCGGGTGCCATGTTTTCCCCAGACCCATTTCTTAATATTACATTATTTTTTCCCCCTGTCAACCTTTTGCTGCAACCAGGATCATCCGGCTGGGGGAGTGATTTTTTAGAGGTATGGCGGTCAGGAGATGGTTTCGCTGGGGCGATTGGCCTGGAAATGGGTTTCCTGGAATATCAAAAAATCGGCCTTGCCCAACCATTATACTCATGGGACATTTGGACAACGGGGGAGGGAAAGTTGGAGCAGGAGAGCGAATTTTGGATGCAGGGGGGCAAAGGTTGTCAAGAGGCTTGTTTTTTTTCGAGGTAGATCGGCGTCAATATCTACGTGGCGCCGGGGAAAGCCAGGTCTTGCACCGGGGGATCATCATTTCGTCTTAGTGCACCGGCTGCTCTATCTCAAGGGACTCGACCTCTGGCCGGGATAAGCCGGTGGCCTCAGAGATAATATCCAGGGATATGCCCTTCCTCAATAATCTTTTGGCTATCTCTGTCTTTTCTTCTATTATCCCTTCTCTCTTACCCAGGACAACCCCTTCTTCCTTTGCCCTTCTTTCCCAGGTTGTTACGTATGGCATTTTATATTCCTCCTCTATGCTGATAATTTCATCGCTAATCTTACCTTCCAGGGCATCCGGTAAACGGATGATCCAGTCGATAAATTTTAATAGCGTCTTGATCTGCTCCTTCCCATAACCCCGCCGGTAACACTGCCTGATCAAATCCGTCTTGGCACTGAATTTCGATTCCGGCCTCGCCTTCTTGATCTCCTGGCTCTTAAAATGCGCCCTGACCACCATGGCCATCGGGTTTTCAGAGCTTTCCAATTCCTGTTTCTTTACTTCATCCAGCCGGTAATCGATGAGCTTGACCACCGGTATCTTGAGCTTTAACTCGAATCCCCAGCGACTGACCCGGTATTCATCGGGCCGATAAGAAGGGTCCTCATCGGTGAGAATGGCCAGGCTGATGACCTCTGCTCCTTCCTGCCTGAATTTGTCGAAAATGCGGTACTGGTAAATGTACATCCTTGTCAAGAAATCGGTATCCCTGGCTCCCTGGACTTCCACGTGGATAAAGATGCAGATGTAACCGGTAGAGCCGTTTTTCAGGTAGACCTTGACCAATTCGTCTGCATAGCGGTTACCTACTTTGCCGTCGGGCGCGATCTTCCTTAATTCCTTGCTCAAGAAGGTGTAGCCTTTGGAGAAGTCGATGTCCCGGTGGATGTACGGGAAATAGAATTCCAGGAAAGGCTCGAAGAGTTCTTCGATAACGTCCTTCCAGGCGGAGTCGTAGTCGCTGGCTCCCCTGGCCGGGCGGGTGGTTTTCACAGGTTTTCGGGTCATAGCCCCTATATGATACCCAAAACCGGGGGAAAATGCAATGGCTTATTACTCAAAATATCGTAAACGCTCGATGAACTGCACCTTCACCAGGGGTTGAATGTATGTCATGATGGGTTCCTGGAATATTATGCCGGGGAGGGGCTGCCCGGGCCACCGGGCACAGAAGAACCGGGGGGGCATTGTGGTAAAAGAGCATGTGATAAAACGGTTCCCCGGTGTCCTGAAAAGTGAATGCTGCCCGGTAGTAGGATTCTGTCAAGATGTGGGAGAGAAAATTCTCCTGGCATGAGGATTATACCAGGTTCCGGGAGATGATTTTTCCCCGGTCTAACTGTTCTGCCATCTTATAAAAGGTAAATTTTCCCCGGCAAACCCGAAATGTTCGGACATAAGAGAGAAATTATCTCCGGCATTCCTTAACCGTACAGGAAGACCGGAGAACTTTTCTCCAGGATGTGCCGGCAGTCAAGATAAATGTGATAGCGGCCGGGAAGCATGAGATAGTATTTCTCTTCCACATGATGACCGTTCGGGTACATAAGATAACGGTTCTCTTAAATGAGGTGATTTTTCTCTTCCATGAGATGACAGTTATCTTCAATCAGGTGATGGAACAGCAATTTTTTTTGGCAAACATGAACGGCAAGGTGCATGAGCCGCCGGTCAAGGTGAATGTACTAACTGCCGGGGAATATGAGCTAATACTTAGCCATGCTGTGCCCGGCGGTTAAGGAGTAGGAGATAACTGGACCCCAGCATGACCGAACCGTTGGGCAAGATTGGCCAACGATTAATCAACCCTGGTTAACCGGACCGCAAAATGACCCAACGGCAAGCACAATTACCTACCGGCAATCATTGCCTCCGCCTTGGTTGTGTCAGGCGGCGATTCATGTCTCGTTCACCCAATCCCCCACAAAATTAAGGTGGGGGATTTGATGATAGAACGCGAACGGGTGCAGCGTTCTTCCTTTTCGAATAGGACCTACCAGCGGCTCCTCTCACTAAAATGTCGAACTCGCTTACGCTCAGACACCGACATTTTACCCCCCAAAACGGGGTGCTCGAATAAGCAGATGAATGCTCCTTTGAGTCGCATTCCAATTGTAGCCACCGCCTTAATTATGCGGTGGCTAGGGTCGGAACAGAATTCAGAATTTGAGGAACGCTGCACCTGTTCGCGTTCGCCATTCTTACCTCTGCCTTACTTTGCAGAGGCAAAGTTCACTCGACCATGAATGGCTGCTCGCCTCAGCGCATAATCCCCCTCGCCGTATCGGAGAGGGGGTAAGCTGATGAACGCTCCTTTTTGTCGCGTTCCAATTGTGGCCTTTGCCTGTATAGTGCAAAGGCCAGGGGGTGAGGTGAAATACTTCCCTCGCCTGTTCGTTGAATTGACGGGAGAGGGGCCGGGTGAGGGCCTATTTCCCCATCTCTTAATACTTCTAGAATCTGGGTAATCTGTGTAATCTGGTTAATCTGCGGTTCTGACAGCAGTGCTCACCATCCCGGCAGGAGGTAAGACGCCATGAGACCTAATCATCATCATAGTCAATCATTTAATCAGCTTAATCATAGTTCAAGACCATGATCCGCTTAATATACTTCTATAATCTGGGTAATCTGTGTAATCCGGTGAATGCTCCTTTTGAAGCAGATGAATGCTCCTTTGGGTCGCATTCACCCTTGTTGTCTCCGCCTATACTTTGCGGAGACAAGGTTCAGATAACAGCAGGGGGCACGGCATGCCGTGCCCCTACGCCCTCATCTCCTCTCCTCTGCCGGGTAGGGGCTGCTCGGGCCACCGGGACCTGCGGGAACATCTCGCCGTCGCCGCACATGAGCCAGTTGAGGTCTACGCCGGTCATCCCGGTCCCGCAAAATCCATCGAAGACCACATCGCCCGGCTCCGTGTAATGCAGGATGGACGGCACAATTGCCAGATGCGGCACCTTGGTGTGATATGAATGCGCTTTGTAGATGGGGTCCGTTTTCCCCTCACTCACGTCCACCGCGAATGGCTCGCGGCTGTATGGCTTACTCGGATCGTAGGGCTTGCCATAGTGCTGGATAAAATCGGCAATGAACGGGTTCGGGCAGGCGGTGTGGTACGGCGGATCGGAGAGCGCCAGGATGTCCTCATCCGAGCCGATGGGAAATCCCTCGATCTTGCGAAAATCGGGATCATTCAGCTTTTCACGCAGCTTATCGGTAAAGTAGGCACGCCGGGCTTCGTCATTCTGAAAGGTTAGCCCAAGGCAAGTCAATGGAGTGATGCTTGCTACAATCTCTTCATCGAATAGATTACCTGAGCCCTCTTTGGCAGGAACCAGTTTGGTCTGAAACAAACTCTGTTGCTTCAATTTCATTCATTGCCCCCGATTTCTTTGACTTGTTCTTCGATGAAAGCCTGCATCTCTTCCTTCTTGGGCAGATCCAATAGGTATTTGGATACGAAGAGGTTATTGTCCATGCCAGCCAAGGCATATTCGGCCAATGCGTGATTTTTATCCGTGCAAAGCAAGATGCCGACCGGAGGATTATCGCCTTCGGACATCATGTTTTTCTTGTACCAGCTTACATAGGTGTTGAGTTGACCGATATTTTCGTGGCTGAACTGTTCGACCTTCAGTTCCACCAGCACGTGACACTTGAGTACTCGATGGTAAAAGACAAGGTCCACGAAGTTGTGCGTGTCGCCGATGAGTATCCGCTTCTGGCGGGATTCAAAACAGAACCCGTGGCCCAGCTCCAACAGGAATTCCTGCAATTTATCGAGGAGCTGCTCCTCCAGATGGGATTCGCTCATGACTTCTCTTGGCTTGAGCCCGAGAAACTCGAACACATAAGGATCGCGGATCGCCAGCTTGGGGTCGGCAGCCTCCGCACCTTTTTGCGCCAGCGCCGCCAGCTTTTTCTTGCCTTTGGACAAGCCGGATCGCTCATAATAGAGACTGCCGATCTGCCGCTTCAGTTCCCGTACCGACCAGTTGCCCCGGATGCATTCGATTTCGTAGAAAAGGCGCTTGGTTTCATCAGAAATTACAATCAATTCCGCAAAGTGGCTGAAGGAGAGTTTCTGGATCAGTTCTATCGCTTGGATGGTGGGTTGCTTCTGGATGGGCGGTGAAGTCTGTGATTTGGCGGACAGTGTCTGCCAAATTGAGGTTGGAATCAACCGCTCAATTGTTTTAGCAGACGGTGTCTGCCAAATTTCCGGGTATACCAAGTAGAATTGCCTGTATTGACGTAACGACCGGGATGCGACACCGTCCATACCCTCTTCAGCCAAACGGTAGGAAAGGTCTTCTATAAGGTGAGCACCGTACTGCGCTCGATCAGCCCCATTTTGCTCGTATGCGGTGATATAAAACCCAATCAGCCAGTTGCGGAGCGTAAGGCTGAGGTTTACCGCCTTTCCGGCCTGTGCCGCCATTTCTTCATGCACATGCCGAATCGTCCCGACAAGCTTTTCAAAATTCCATCCGTGTTTATCCGTGTCCATCCGTGGTTCCTACTCCAACACGATCCGGACTTTGCCAGGGTCTTTCAAAGGTTCCGACATGACTTCTCCTCTATCTGCTTCGACGCCAGCGACGACGACATAAAATCGCAATTAACCTCATGCGATTTGTCTGATGATATATCATACAATCGCCATCCAAGTCAAGGGTCTCTCCGGCAAAAAAAGCTATTAAAAATGGCGACCCTGGGGAAATGAAAGATTCACCTGGCCGGTAGACCGGGACGGGAATATATCAGTGCTTCATCAACTCGATGAGCAACTGGCGAATTTTCTTGATGGAGCGCATGATCTCCCGGACGATCTTTAGCTTTTGTTCGATGTCCAGTAGGGGCACGGCATGCCGTGCCCCTACAAATACTGGGCAGATTGTTGAAAAAACTGCCGGGCGATAAAAATGACTGTTGACAAAAGGGAGGGTCTGCGGTTATAATTAGGCTTCCAAAGTGTGATGCCGGAGTGGCGGAATTGGCAGACGCATCAGACTCAAAATCTGACGAGGATTACTCCTTGTGAGGGTTCGATTCCCTCCTCCGGCATTTCCCCCGTACCCCCCCCGTTTGCATTTTATCGTGTTTTCGGATAATATAAAACCTAATCCAATTTTTTAAAGGAGGCGTGGCTATGCTCTATACACCTTACGGCGCAGCCGGGGAAGTGACGGGCTCGATGCACCTTTTAACGGTTAATGGGGAGCGCATCTTAATGGACTGCGGCATGTTCCAGGGAAGACGGAAGGAGAGCCAGGAAAAGAACCGCAACATGCCGATCGATCCGGGCATTATCACCAATGTGGTGCTCTCTCATGCCCATATCGATCATTGCGGCCGCATCCCGGTATTGATCAAAAAGGGGTTTTTGGGGAGGGTGGTGGCCACCCGGCCAACCGCCGATGTCAGCCGGTATCTGCTGCGGGATAGCGCCCATATTCAGGAGTCCGATGCCGAATACCTGAACTATAAAACGGTCCGTTCTCACCTTTATCAAATGGATAGCGGCCGGGATGGGAAGATTTCCCATAAAAAGATGCGCTCGGTCAAAAAACTGCTGAAAGATGGACACCGCATTAATAGCGAAGTTGTGGGCGAGTTGATCGAGAAGTACCGGTTGCGGGGTGTGGAGCCGCTCTATTCGACGGAAGAGGCGGAACAGGCGATGACTTATTTCGATGGTTACCCCTATATGCAGCCGGTCGAGGTGGGGAAGAATGTGACCTGTACTTTTTATGAGGCGGGGCATATCCTGGGCAGTGCCGTCTGCCTGATTAAGATAAAAGAGAATGGCCGTACCCGGCGGGTGCTTTATTCGGGTGATCTGGGGCGGTTTTCTAAACCGATTATCAAGGACCCGTTCACCGGTTTCCCGGAGGAGGACCGGGTTATCGACCTGATGATTCTGGAGAGTACCTATGGCAACCGCCTTCATGACCCGGTAGCCGACCTCAAGGACCGGTTAAAGAAGATACTGGTGGATACGGGCGACCGTGGCGGGTCGGTTTTGATTCCCTCCTTTGCCTTTGGCCGCACGCAGGAATTGATTTATGTCATCCATGAGATATACGATGAGAAAGAGATCAAACCTTTACCGGTTTACATCGATAGCCCGCTGGCTTCCCAGTTGACGAAGGTTTACGGCGAGCACCCGGAGGTTTACGACCAAGCGACCCACCGGGAGTTCCTGGAATGGGGAGAAAACCCTTTCATGTTCGCCCAGATCAATTTTGTCGGTGCGGTAGAAGAATCGATGGCGTTGATGAGGGAGTCGAAACCGAATGTGGTCATTTCGGGCTCGGGCATGTGCGAGGCGGGCCGTATCCTCCATCACCTGCGCTATAAGATTCATAACCCGCTGCACACGATCCTGATCGTTGGGTACATGGCGGAAAATACGTTGGGAAGACGGATCCTGGATCTGGGGAGGGCATATGCGGCGGGTGGAAGGCAGGGGCCGGTGCCGCAGGTGAAATTTTTGGGTAAGGTTTACCCGTTGCAAGCGCAGGTGGAGGTGCTGGAGGGATTCAGCGCCCATGGGGACCGGGACGAGATGCTGCGGTTTTTAGAGGAATCACGGCTAAAGGTTAACCAGGTTGCCCTGGTCCATGGGGAAGATGAGCAACTGAAGGCATTTAAGGAGTTTTTGGCCGGCAAGGGGTATAATGTCTCTATCCCCCGCTTTGGGGAGAGCATGATTATTCCATGACATAAAACCGGTTGTTTGTTTTCCTCTTGAAATTTGGTAATAAATGTACTACAATGTGTCGTTGTGCAGGAATCGCTTGAGAATGAGGATAATTGAGATGAAGAATGCCTATAAAATTAACCTGTGGAGGATGTCAACATGCTAAAACAAATGAGGAACGACTTCAAGAAATACTCCTGGACACTGTGGTTGGTGATCGGGGCCTTTATTGTCGGTTTTATCTTCTCCGCCCCTTTCCGGGGGGATGAGGAGAGAAAAACGGAGATTCTATCGATTGCCGGGAAGGTGATATCGGTGGTCGAATACCAGGAGCAATTGTTAAAGATGCTGGAAAATTACAGCCGCCAGACCGATAACAAGCTGAACCGGCAGTTTATCACCCAATTGGGCATCCCGGAGCAGGTGCTGCAAGGGATGATCAACAACACCATCGTCCGCAAAGAGGCGGATAAATTTCGCCTGTCGGTCTCCGACGAGGAGTTGTCCCAGAAAATCATCGATTACACAATCACGATTAATGACGAAAAGAAAGGACCGGTTAGGGTCTACGCTTTCCGGGAAAACGGTGAAGCGAAAGGAAAATTTGTCGGTTTACAGCAATACGAGGGCATGCTGGCCAGGAACCAGATAGAGGTGACCGAATTCGAGAGGGACCGTCGCAACGAAATCGTCATCGATAAGTTCAAAAACCTGGTCACCCAGGGCCTGGTGATCGATGAGCAAACCTTAAGGGAAGCCTACAGGCAGGAAAAGAACCTGGTCGAGCTAGACCTCATCCACTTGAAGACGGACCGCATCAAGGACAAGATCGCTGTTGCCGAAGACCAGTTAAAGCCCTTTTACGACCGGAACAAGCAGGATTTCAAAACCCAGGAAAAGCGGCAGGGCTGGGTGATCGTTTTTAAATTCGACGATTATAAGAAAGAGGTCAAGATTTCCGAAAAAGACTTGTTCGATTATTTTAAGAACAACAAACGGCTGTTCATTGTGCCGGGTAAGACCCGGGTATCCCGCATCTTCCTGGGATACGACGAGAAGAACAAGGAAGAGGTCAGGAAAAAAGCCGAAGAGGTGAGGAAAGATTTGACCGGGGAAAATTTCTCGGCGCAGGCCATAGCGTTTTCCCAGGATGACAAGGCCGGTTCCGGCGGCGATTATGGGGAATGGGCCTGGAGGGAGCTCCCGGGAGCAGAGACGGCCGCTATCGAGAACCTCGATACCGGGGGAATTTCCGGTTTGATCGATTCCGGGAATGGGTTTGCCCTGCTCTATGTGCCGGCAAAGACCGCAGAGGAGCAGGAGCCGTTCGATAAAGTCAAGCCCCGGATCAGGGATACTGTCGAGCGGGAACGGCTGGATGTGTTGATCAAAGAGGAGCTGTCTAAGATTTACGCCAAATTGAAAGACGAGAAAGACATCAAAGCCAGGGCCGAAGAGATGAAATTCAAAGTGACCGGTACGCCGCCGGTGACCATCGGCCAGCCGATCAAAGACCTGGATGAAGCGGGCTACATCTCGAGAAGGTTCTTCAGCCTGAAAGAGGGTGAGGTCAATTCCCCGGTGGAGTTGATGTCGGGCCTGGCCATTGTCCAGTTGACGAAAATAGAGAAACCGGTGGTCGAAGCCTTTGAAAATGTCAAGAATAAGGTCAGGGAGAAACTGGAAGAAATAAAAAAGATCGATCTCCTGGAAAAGGAGGCGGAAACGATTGCCCGGGAATTGAACAACCTAAAAGAAGCAAAAGATATCGAAAAGTACCTGAAAGAGAAGAACCTGGTCGTCGAGCCGTTTACTTACCATTTGGGTAACCGCCTCTCCTATCTACCGAAAAAAAAGGACCTGGATACGTTTATTTTCGGCCTGGAAGAGAACCGCTACGCTTCCCCCCTCAAATTCCCGACCGAAGTGGCTATCGTTAAAGCCAAGAGCAAGATCGTTACCGGAGATGGCGATTTTTTAATCGAAAAAGAGCTGTTCTACAACCAGAAGATCGGCGAATTAAAGGGCACCTTTTTCAATGCCCTATTGGCCCGGGCGAGCAAAAATTACAAGCTGGATTTCTTTAACCAGGAAATTTTCGAGCAGGTTAAAGAATACGTTTTGGGCAGGTTCAAGGACTAGGGGGAGACCGCATGGAAAAAGAAAAGATTACCCAGGCTTTGCAGATCATGAATGAGCCCGGCATAAATATCGATTTGTGGCTGGTGGTGGACCGGGAATCGGAAACGGTTACCGACCCGGTGATGGATTTTTTGGTCGGCACCGGGGTGACCTGGTTGTCGTTTTTCCTCTTCTTTAAAACGGGCGAAAAATACGCCATTGTCGGCAACCTGGATATAGAAAAGATTAAGCGTCTCGGCCTATTCGACGAGATCTATGCCTACAAGGGCTCGCCCAGGGAGGATTTGCTGCATCTTTTGAACAAGCACAACCCAGCCAAAATCGCCCTGGATTACTCCCTCGATTCCCCGACTGCCGATGGATTGACCTATGGCCGTTTCTTGAGCCTGGTCAAGCTGCTCGAAGGTACGAGCTATGCTTCCCGTTTCCTGTCTGCGGAAGATATCGTGGGCCGGCTGCGGGGCCGAAAATCAGCCGAAGAGATCAGGCGACTCAAGATGGCCATCGACATGACGCTGGAAATATACGACCGGGTAACCGCCCAGGTCAAACCGGGCTGGACGGAAAAAGGGGTGGCCGCATTTATCACCGGGGAACGGCAGAAGCGGGGTGTACCCCCGGCCTGGGAAGAGGATCACTGCCCGTCGGTCTTTGCCGGGCCCCAGGAGACCGGTGCCCATTCGGGACCGACCGACCGGGTGCTGGAGCCGGGCCAGGTGTTCAATATCGATTTCGGGGTCAGGTACGAAAAATACTGCTCCGATTTGCAGCGCACCTGGTACATCCTTAAACCGGGGGAAAGTAAAGCCCCAGAGGTGGTCGAGCATGGGTTTAAGACCATTATCACCTCGATCAAAATGGCATTCCAGGCCCTAAAGCCGGGGGTGAAAGGCATCGACATCGACCAGATCGCCCGGGATTACATCGTTTCCCAGGGTTATAAAGAATACCCCCATGCGCTCGGTCACCAGGTTGGCCGCACGGCCCATGACGGCAGCGCGCTACTTGCCCCAGCCTGGGAAAGGTATGGAAACCTTCCATACTTACCCCTGGAAGAGGGGCAGGTGTTTACGATAGAACCCAGGCTTTACCTGGAAGAACAGGGGGTAGTCACGGTGGAAGAAATGGTGGTGATTACCCGGACAGGCGCCGAATTTCTCTCCAATCCCCAGGAGGAAATCTATTTGATCCGGTGATGTTCGAGATGAAGAAGGGCCCCAAGCCGGCCTGGTTAAAAGCCAGGATACCGGGCGGGCAGGAGTATTTCCGGCTGAAAAAAGAACTGACCGCAAAAAACCTCCATACCATCTGTCAGAGTGCCCGCTGCCCGAATATCTGTCAATGCTGGAACGATTCCCAGGCCACCTTCCTGGTCATGGGCAACACCTGCACGCGGGATTGCCTGTTTTGTTCGGTCCAGGGCGGTAGACCGGCCCCCCTGGATGAAGCCGAGGGAGAGAATATCCTCGACATGATCGACATCATGAACGCCCGCTATATCGTTATCACCTCGGTTACCCGGGACGACCTGGAGGATGGCGGCAGCCGGCATTTCGCCGAGCTGGTGAAGACCATCAAAGCCCGAAAACCGGGTTTAAAAGTGGAAGTGCTTATCCCCGATTTCCAGGGTCAGCAGCGGTTCCTGGAGAACATCTTCCAGGCAAGACCGGATGTGGTCGGTCACAACCTGGAGACAGTCAGGGGACTTTATCCGAAAGTCAACCGGCGGCCCAATCATTACGATATTTCCCTATCGGTGCTGAAAATGTCGAAGGAAAAAGGTTTCATTACCAAATCGGGTTTCATGCTCGGTTTGGGTGAGACGGACGGCGAAGTGATAGAGCTGCTGGCCGATCTGGAAAACCAGGGAACCGATCTCTTGACCATCGGGCAATACCTGCAACCCACGGCCAAGAACCTGCCGGTAGACAGGTACTATACACCGGAAGAATTCGCACAGCTCCGGGATCTTGCCTTAACGTACGGGTTTGCCGCGGTGAAGGCCGGCCCCTTTGTCCGGAGCTCATTCCAGGCCGAAGAAATGGTCCGGCAATACCTGGATCGGCTGGCCGGGGACGAACAGCCGGCAATGAGCGGCTGAGGGGGGACCATGGGAAATAGTAAAAAAAACCAGCGCCCGGGGAAAAGGACTTGCATATCTCTTAAAAAACAATTATACTCTAAGTCTGAAAAGTACGACGATGCGTATATAAAGGGAAATGAATGAGGTATCTAATCTTTAGCGATATTCACAGCAACTTAGAGGCTTTCGAGAAACTGCTGACTTTTAAGCAAATCCATAGTATCGATAAGTTTCTATTCCTGGGGGACCTGGTGGGCTATGGGGCAGACCCCAATGAGACCATCCGGCTTTTTAGAAGCATCGAGGAAATCCACTATATCCGGGGAAACCATGACAAGGTGGTAGCCAACCTCGAATCGTCATCGCTCTTCAACCCGGTGGCCGCCCTATCTGCCGAGTGGAGTAAAGTCCAGCTTGCCGGGAACAACCAGGAATTTTTAAAAAGCCTCAAGAAAGGCCCGGAAATCGTGGACCGTTTCATCACCCTGTGCCATGGATCCACCTTTGATGAGGATTATTACGTATTCTCCATGTTTGAGGCAGTAGAATCGTTCCGTTTCATGGAGACCTCGATCGGCTTTTTCGGTCATACCCATTTCCCGATCATCTACCTTTTGCGGAACGAAAAGATCGACATCGTGCCCCTAACCCAGAATAATAAGATTAAACTGGATGCCAATACCCGGTATTTGATCAACCCCGGTTCTATCGGGCAACCCCGTGACAAGAACCCCGATCCCAGTTTCATGGTCTTCGACTCCACCAAGAGAGAGCTCACCTTCATCAGGTACGCTTATGACCTGAAGAAGACCCAGGCAAAGATCAGGGAAGCCGGGCTGCCGGAGATATTGGCCAGTCGCCTGGAAAGTGGCATATAACCGTCATCTAAGGGAGGAACACCATGGCCGACAACGAGATTAAACGATTGATTGACACCATATTAAGCGAGAAGATGAATCTTCTCCTCTCAAAGATCGATAAAGTCCAGAACCAGGTGCTGGTCGATATCGAAGAATTGAAAAGGCTCGACGATTTTTCCCACTATTCCCTGCCCAGGGATTTCGAGGTGAAAAGCGATAGCGGCGACACCCAGTCGAAGATCGACTCCTTACATATCGGCATCAAGAACATATCCCAGGCCGATAACCAGGTCACCCTGATCGGTAACCTGATCGATGGACTCACCTGCTTCTGTTCCCGGGCCGCCATATTTTTGATCAAGGATGATAAGCTGGTGGGCTGGAAAGGCAAGGGGTTCTCAAAATACGGCGGCGGCATCACCGACGATGGGATCAAAAAAGTATTCCTCTCCCTATCTGCCAATACCGTATTCAAACATGTGTTGGAAAGCCTCAGTTTCTACTCGGGCACCCACATCTCCCAACCCGACGATCATCTGTTATTCAGCCGGTTCGGTGGGGAAAGCCCGGAACAAATATTTGTGGTGCCTTTTTTTGTCAAAGGTAAGGCACAGGCCGTTATCTATACAGATTCCTTTAAAGGCAAGAAAATCGCCAAAAAAGAGATCGAGATCATCTCCATTGTCGGCGAGATGAGTCTCGACCAACTCCCCTTGAAACAGAAGATGATCACCCGTGTGCAGACCCAGAAGTTCGTCGGGGAACCGGCCGAAATAATGCCTTCTCCCCCCTATGAATCCGATCGCGATGAGGACGAGATCACCTTGCCTTCCATCAAAGATAGCGACCCGGAAAGACTCGCCCGGGTCATCATTAATGATGTCATCCTCTACAAACAAAAAGAAGTAGACGAGGGCCGGAAAAATCGTAGTCTCTATAAGCCCCTGGAAAACACCATTTTGCTTGCCAGAGAACAGTACCTGCTGAAGTTTTCAGACCTATCGATCTTCGAGAGACAATTGATCGCCACCCTGGCCAAAGGCGACAAAGAGGCGTTAAAAGGCTACAAATTTGAGACCCTTTAAAGGCAGCCGGTTATTCAAGATAATTCTTCTCATCGAGCTGATCCTGGTTTTTTCCCTGGCCTCTGCTTTCCTGATTATCGGCCTCTTGCCCAGGAAAGGGACAGCGGCCGACCCGCGACTAACCAGCCAGGGAAACCTGCTGAAAAATTTCCGCTTGTTAAAAAAAATCTCCGCCCTGGCCGGCGATGCGGTCACACCCCTGCCCGCCACCGACAGTGTACCTGGTGCCGTCGCCCATCCTTTGGTCAGCGAGATATTGAAAGTAAAACGGGCTGAGACCCTGCTGTCCGAAAAAAAATACACCGCTATGCTCCCGATAATCGGTACTTTCCGGGACACTTACGGCTTTTTGACCCCCAGCCAGGAACGACTCCATTTAAAATACCTGTCTGCTGCCGGAGATTACTCCCGGCTAATCGGGCGTTTCGATGCCGCCGTTAACCTGGTCCCGGATACGGACATCCAGCTCTATTTGCTCGACAGCCTACTCAGAACCGGGCACACAGACAGGGCCATACTGCTCTTCAAAGAACTTTTTTTGAAAAATAGCCTGCACACCATTGAAAAGGCGGTCCCGTTTCCCCGCCTAAAACCCCTCTTAAATCGGCTCACATTTGCGGACTGGCAGCAAAAGCTCTCTTTTTTAGCGGATAACAACCGGTATAGCGAATTTTTGCTGGAAAAAAAATATGTGCCCGACAGCCAGCTGATCGATCTGTTTTCCGCCGATTTCCTCTACCGGCAAAAACAATATACCCGGGCCAAAAATCTCCTTTTAAAGGTCGTTTCCCCACAGCTCCTGAACCATAAGAAAAAGCTTTTGATCAAGATCGACATCCGGCTCGATCATTACCAGGACATTATCAACCGGGTGGCCGAGCTAAAAGGGGAAAAGAAAGTTTATGCCGAGCTCCTGTTCGACGCGGCCGCTATTTTTTCCACCAAAGCCAAATACCAATTGACCCGGCACCTATTCTCCCTGTACCTAAAAGCCAAAAGGGAGATGGGGCAAGACAAAGATGATCAATATTACCGCGCCTTATGGGTATCTGCCTGGCTCTATTACCGCAGCCGGGATATCGATAAGACCCGGCAAATGTTCCTGGAAGGCAGCCGCTCTCCCATCCCCGGCTATAAGACCGCCAATCTCTACTGGCTCTCGCGGCTGGATAAGAACCCGCCCCGGGACCTGGAGAATTACCCATTTTCTTACTATTATACCCGCATCGCCGACGATCTCTCCCTCGATCCCAGGGCAGCGCGGAAGAATTTCTCCATTTTGATCGACGGTCGGCAGGGCCCCTTTTTCCTCCAGGTGACCGGGGACATGGCCGCTTTACTTTCGCACCGGTTGATCGACGATTGCCTGGTCTTTGTGAAGTGGGCCAAAAATGACAGCCGCTTAACGGCCCCCGAGCAAAATGTGCTTAAAATCATCGAATCGATCCTCTACTCGAAACGGCAGGATCACTTTAAAGCCTTTGTCAGTTTCAGGAATAATTTTCCCCATTACCCGGAAATTCTTCTCCCGGCATCGCTCAGCCAGATCTACACCCCGCGGCAGTACCAACCCATCATCCAGAAGTACGCCAGGCTCCACCGGATCGATCCCCTGCTCATCCTGGCCCTGATCAAGGAGGAAACCGTGTTCGATGCCGGTGCTGTCTCCCCGGCCCGGGCCATCGGCTTGATGCAACTTTTATTTAGCACCGCCCGGAAAATGGCCAGCCAGGAAAAGGTCAGGCTGTCCAAAAAAGACCTGCTCAACCCCGAGATCAATGTCCGTTACGGCGTGCTCTATTTTAAGACCCTGCTCGATAAGTACCAGGGGCAAGTGCACCTGGCCCTGGCCGCTTACAATGCCGGCGACCACCGGGTAGACCGGTGGCTCAGGGAATTGGGCGCCATCGATACCGATCTCTTCATTGAGATGATCCCCTTTACCGAGACCCGCAATTACGTGAAAAATATATTCCGCAATTACTATTACTACCGGTATTACTACGGTAAGAGTTGACCCATCCCAATAAATGAGGTCTCCTTTGCTCATCATGGTTTAGGAAAATAATATTGACTGATCAACGACAATTATAATTCCCGGTATTGTATACCAGTTGAGAAATTATTGAAAGCTTTTGGCGATATTTTTTGCTTAATTTTTTCGTCAAGTCTTTTAAGTTGACAAAAAAAGATCAAAGGGGTATATTATCGAAGGTATCAAAAAGTTGATACCCGGAGTAACGAAAATGGAAACGAGCTGGACAAAGGCATCATCAGACGGACGAAAAAATATTGGTAATGAATTTGCCAGGATTGCCAGGAAAAAGCTCAAAAACCATCTAAAAAAAATTGTCCTGTTCGGCTCCCAGGCCAGGGGTGATTCCACCGGGGCGTCTGATTACGACATCCTGTTAGTGGTAGACACAAAGACTAGAACGATCCAGGATTCCATACTGGATGCCTGCGTCGAAATAATGAACAATTATTATGAATTGATCGGCTGCCTGGTGTTTGACGAGGGAGAATGGGAACTAAGAAAGAGGTTTCCCATCGGTCTAAATATCCTTAAAGAAGGCATCGAATTATGACTGATGGCGGAAGTAATATAGATATCATTAAATTGATGCTCAGGAAAGGCCACGAAAAACTGGAAACCGCAAGATTAAATTTTAACAATGAACGGTATGATGACACGGTTTCCCGCGCCTATTACGAGGTTTATCATACGATATCGGCTGTTTTGATGTCGATGGGCCTGCATTTCTCGTCTCATAAAGAGACAATCGGTGCCTTTAATAAAGAATTTATCAAACCGGGTACGTTTCCCGGATATTTTTTCAGGATCATTCAAAAGCTCTTCCTTGAAAGGCACACCAGCGATTATGATTTTGTTGGGCACATTGACCCTGAAATTGCCAGGGAGGATCTGGATATGGTTATGGAAATGCTTGATGCCTGTGAACTTTATCTAGCAAAATTGTATAATGTCCCCCAGGATTATTGGACAAGTTAACGGTAGCTGGCGACCGCGGCTAATATTTTTGGCCGCTGGGGGAGATGTAGATGACTTCCCGTTCGAGATGGATGCCCGATTCCTGGGATACTGTTTTCTGGATTTGCCGGACGAAGCGGTCGAGCCCGGTAAACCCGGCCCCGCCTCGATTGATGAGAAAATTGGCATGGTCGGTCGATACCTCCAGGCCGTCGCCTGTTAACCCTTTCAGCCCGGCCTCTGCGATGAGTTTCCCGGCCGATACTTTCCGGTCGTCGATGATCGGGTTCTTAAAAAAGCACCCGGCAGTCGCCGATTGGGCTGGGGGATGGCGCTCCTGGCGGTACTTGATGTGGGCGGTAATCTTTTCCCGGATGTCTTTACCCGGGGTGGGCCGGAAGGCCAGGTAGACGGTCAGGATGACTTCCGGGCTGTATTTAAATACGGAATCGCGGTAGGTGTACTGGAAATAGTCGGCACCGACGGTCTTGACCTTTCCCTGGGCGGTGAATATATCGGCCTTTTGAAGAATATCGGCCAGCGATTGCCCGAAGGCACCGGCATTGACTGCGGCTGCACCGCCAATGGTGCCGGGGATGCCGGCCAAAAATTCCAGGCCGCCGATTTCGTTTTCAACGGCAAATGCAAGCAGGTTCTTGATGGGTAGGCCGGAATCTACCTGGATAAGACCCTCTTTGAGGATGGGGGGGCAGGCCGCCCGGTTGCAGAGGACGATCAAGTCGGGCGAATCGCCGGTGAAAACGACGTTACTGCCGCTGCCCAGGATGATGTATGGGAAGCGGTTTTCATGTAGGAAATGGAGAAGACCGGCCAGGGCGGATCGATCGGGGACAATGACGGCCAGGCCGACCCGGCCGCCGATCTTGAGGGTGGTAAAACACCCGCTCTCCGGTTGACGGTGAAATTCCAGGTTATGGGCCTTAAGAAAGGCGATGGGGGCGTCGAATGTAACCGGCATGACTCATTTCTTCTTTTTCTTCTTCGGTTGGCTGCCCTTTTTAGCCGCTTTTTGTTGTCCGCTGGGTTGATTCTTTTTGGACTCCTGGTTCTTCTTGATCGTACCGGCGCTGCTCTCGTCGCTACCTTCTTCCAGGTTGTCTTGGGCTTGTTCTACCTTCTGTTTCTTGATGCGGGGATTTTGGGGTTTTTTGACCGCATCTTCCCGGCGCTGTTCCGGGTCATGGGAGCATTTTTTTTGCACCTGACGGAAATGCGCCCGGGTCAGGGAGGCGACATCGCTGACCAGGAATGATTTAACTGTTTTTATCTCGGGCTGGTTTTGGCTCTTAGCCACGGCGGTCAATTGGAAGGGGCCGGTTTTATCGGGTATCCAGACAAAGATGGAAGATTGACCGGGAGCGAACTTTTTTTCGGCCAGGGTTTGGTTGGCTTGATCGACAATACGGGCTTCTATCTGGGGTTCGATCAAATTGATGGGCGTAAGCTCGATGCGGATCGATTTGCCCTGGGGTTTGACCCATTCGGGGGCGATGGTCACATCCAGGTCATAGCGGTTGCCGATGCGGTAGAGCCCCTTTTCCTCTTTTTCTTTGGCCGTATCTAAAGCCAGGATATAGAGTCTCCCGTCATGAAAGACGGGTGGGGACTCGGTTTGGGAGCGGAATTGATAGGAGGTGACCTGTTTCTTTTTGAAATTAATAAACCGGATCTGGTTGTTCATCTTACGGTATTGCCGGTTCATCACCAGGACGGCCAGGTTATCCTGCATCACCACGGGAGAGAAAACCCGCCGGGAGTCTAATTTTGTCCACCAGTACAGGCCGCCCCGGGGGGTGAAGAAATAGATGTTGTTATCCTCTGGGGCCACCATGATGAACCGGCCGGCCCTTTGGGGCGGCAGGGTTACCTGGGCCGGGAGCGCGAGTTGCCACACAATTTTCTCCGATTTTAAGGAGTATTTGACCAGTTTCCGGTTCTCGGACCCGTAATAGATATACCCGTCATCAAGCAAAAACCCGGAAACAGCCGGGATTTTAAGCGGCATGGGGGTTAAGGTGCGGGTGGCCGGCCGGTAAGTATAGAGGCCCTGGTCTGAGAGGATCAGCAGGGAGTCTGGGGTTATTTCCACGGAAAAGAATTGCTGGTCTTTCTTGAATTTGAATTCCTCGATGAGTTTTTTCTGCCGGTAGTTAAAGATGAAAAGTTTATTCTTCCCCTGGAAGACGACCATTTCCCGGTCGAGGCCGAGGATTTTTTCCATGCCGGTGCTCTCCAGGCTGGCGGCGATTTTTAACTCCGCCAGGTCGATCACCAGGGCCACGGGGTCTTTTTTCTGCTTGACCAGGGCAAAGCCGTTCTGCTGGAATATATCGGGGGTGATCCCGGCGGCCAGGTCGAGGGTGGGGGCATCGTCTTTCTTGCCGGGATCAAAGCGGGTAACCAGCCCGGTCAGGGAAATAACGACCAAATGGGGGCCGTTCTTGATGATCTTTCCGCCTTCTTCTTGGGTTTTCAAGTCGAAAATTTTATCTGCCGAGATGGCCGGGGTGATTTCCGGGACCGTTTTTACGTGCTGCCGGCAGCTCAAGAAGAGACCGGCGATTAAAAATATGGTTAAGATTAATCTTTTCATGTCGGGCCTATCTATCTAATTTTCCGGGATATTCGGTATTGATATCTATAGGATTCTTTAATTGAAACTCTTCTGAAAAAATCTCTTTGATCACGCCGCCCTCAAGATCCCGGGACAACTGGAAACCGGCATAATAAACGAGGGTGGGGAATATATCGAATATGGAAATGGATTTTAAGGGATAGCCCTGTTTGAGGGCATTCTTTTCATAGAGGAAAATGGTGCCCTGGGATTGCAGGGATTTGTACACGTACACGTCGTTTTCACCGTAGAGATTAACCAGGATGCGTCTCCACACCGGTAGGGGCTCGTATTCGAAAAAACTCAAGATCACCAACAGCTCGTTATCGCCGGTGGTGCTCATCAAGTTACCGATAATGGAGTCATAGTAATCGTAATATTTCTCGATGATTAGCCCGTATTTCTTGATATCGGTCTCCGGGATACTGCTGAAGAGTTGGTCGGGGTCATGATATTGGTAGAAGTACTTGCTGATGATGCCGAGCCCGGGGAAGTGGGTGACCGCGTAACACTTATCGCTGTCTTTCAGGTTGGGGATAATATTTTTCAAGTGGTCGTCGAGGAAAAAGGCTTTCTTGAGGATCGTGTATTTGGGATCGTCTTTTTTCAAGATTTCCGAGAAACGCAGCACAAAGGCGCTATTCCGCGCCAGGGATTTCCGGCTGTAACGGGGAACCGGGTAAGATTCAAGTAGAGATGAGGTCTTATAACTGTTTTTCTCATAATATTTGTCGATGTGATCGACGATGTGGTTGTCTTTCTTGTAAAATGAGGTGATATCGAGGATGGAAGAGTTACGAAAGAAGATATAGCGGGGGAAAATATCGAACTCATGCCCGGATTCAATAAACTTGTAGCGATGGCTGGAATGGAAAGTGAATTGAGAGGGATAAAGCCCGGTGAGAGCCGAATTGATCAGGGAGAGATCGAGGTTGGGTATAAATGTGATAACCTTTCCCCGTACGCCCTGGTTAGACAGGAGACGAAAATTGAGCAGCTTCTCTTCCGAAGAAAGGGTCTGGATCAAGTTTAATGAGAGACCGTCCATGATGACGATGCGGATCTTGCGTTGCGGTGGTGGCGCGGGTGGAAGGTTTTCTTGGGTCGGATCTTGCCCCGGCCTGACCAGGAGATCGGTGTTCCAGAAAAAAGGGATTTTCCGGGGTATGGCCACCGGTTGTTTGATTTCCTGGTAAATATGGCCGTTAGAGAGAACGGTATTGTAGGAGACAAAGATATCCAGCGCCAGGAGGGCCAGGAAAGCAAACTGGCTCCACTTCTTTTCGATCCTTTTAAAGAAGACAAAAATGATGGCTATAATGATCAATAAAAGCTTGGCCAACAGGAGCTTAATGAATTTGGCCTTCAAGAGCGGATAAAAGAAAAGGTAATAGTAATCGTAGTTAAGATAGAAGATGATCGATACCAGCAGGATGGTAAAGGATAAGAAATAAGTTAACGTGGGCGGCGAGATAATGCCGATGGGATATTTTTTTTCGGCAAAGAACTGGATGATGAAAAAGATGATGCCGAGGATGAAAGACCACAAGGGCCCATAAAAAAAAACCAGGTGGCGGAAAAGGCGGAAAAATTCATCGTTTCCCAGGTGAATGTAGGGATTGAGAAGCAAGATGAGGATAAGGATAAAATAGGCAAATAGAACACCGCTCAAAATGAGGTTAAAGAAGAGCTTTATCCTGCGTGCCAATTTACTTTTCGTAATTACGGGGAGTGGTGATGAGCATGAGGGTGGTCTGGCCGATCTTGAACTCGGTTTGATCCCGGATCTCGAGGATTGAGACTTTCTCGTTGTTGATGAAAGTGCCGTTGGTACTCCCCAGGTCCCTTAAAAATGTCTTGTCGTTTCTGACCTCTATCGCAATATGCTTACGGGATACCTCTTTGTCCGGGATGATCAGATCCACTTTTCCCCTACCGATGAGCACGTAAGGTTTTTCCAGGTGATAGATATAACCGGCCCGGGCACCTTTGATAACGGCAATCGATATCTTCAACTCATCCGGTAGCCTGAGATTCTCATCGGTCCACAAAGAATCCCCGATATTCTGCTTGATGATCTTGGCTGTATCCTTCTTGCTGGAGGAGTCTTCATCTACACCGTGAATCGAGAAGATGTTCTGGCAAGTAGAACACTTGAGCTTTTTCCTCCCCTGAATTTTATCATCAGGTACGTTATACTTTGCCTTGCAATTAGGACACTCGATAATCATCCACAGATTATATCACTAAAAACATTTTTTTCAAACAGTCAATGTCAACTTTTCATCCTGGTCGCCAATTTTCTCCGCTGGCGGTATTGTCTTTTCTTCTTCTTTTTTCAGTCATATCCAGGGTCATAGCTGGAAATACCTTAACTTAACAGCAGCATCCGGTCCCAGTGTGGGGGGATATCGGATACCAGGGAAACCAGGGCCAGCCCGATACCACTGGCGCCATCGAAAAGATTGGCGGCATTAATCCACCCCCCGTCGTCGTCCCCTTTCCAGCATTTGAACCCGCCATAGCCATCATCGAACCTGGACATCTTCAAGGTCTCAGTGGCCCAATACTGCGCTGCCTGCCGGAAGTCTTCGTTTTCGGTATAGTGGTACATGCGGTTGAAAATCTGGGCCAGACCGGCTGTGCCGTGGCAGATACCGGCATCCACCACACCGTTTTCCGAAAGGTCCCGTCTTTGACTGGAATGGAGCAAAATCTTTACCGCTTGGTCCGAGAGCTCACTGTTAGCACTGTCCTGGCCGGCCTGCCACAGGGAAATGCCGATGCCCGGGTCGCCATAACACCAGGCCAACCGGCTGTTGGCCGGCATTCCCTCATCGATCACCATGGTCGGGAAATAGGACTTGAATTGCCCGATATCCTGGCTGCGGTTCAAAATATAAGCGACAAATTCCTTCAACAGGGCGGTCGTCTTATTTACCGCCACCCCATGTTTGATCAACTTTCCCAAGAACCAGGCCACCTGGGGCATACCGTGGGCCAGGCCCAGGTCGCAGAACACCCCGCTGTGCCCGTTTCTTTCCTGCATGTCTACCAGGAAGCACCGGCCCCCCCGTTCATCCAGGTTACTGACCTGCCCCACTAAATCGACCAGCTCCTCCAGGTAAGCACGCACCCCGGGTTTTTCCAGCCGGTTCAAGAAATAGATGCCCTTGTGGATCGCACCGTAAATATAATCGTACCGGCGTTTTTGCATATCGATCATCATCACCTGGTGCAATAGGCCATCGACATCGGCCAACATCTCGTCGGTGTCGATATCGATAAAACCGTTTTGTTTCAAGTGTTCCATGATCCAGCCCAGGCCGGCCAGGGCGGTAGAGCTGCGTTCGAATGCGCCCGTCTCCAGGTCCCGGTTCAATGCCTCGAAAATCCCGGAGATTAAATCGAGCCCCTGGTCGGCATAGGCCGTCTCACCCGTCAGCCGCGAGTAATAGAATAGGAACAAGGCGGTGGCCAATTTCTCGCCGTCGATCCCATTATTGTCGGGGAAATGGGCGATATTGTTAGTCAGGGCACCGGCGATGCCGGTAATCTTACTCTTGAATTCTGTACTTCCCGGTTCTTTGATTAAAGGTTGCCAATTCATCTTCTATTTCCTTTTTGGATAATCCTGGCCAGGGCCGGGTTCTTCAGGAGAATACCGGCCCGGTCAGGATATTCTAAATTTTAAAACACGAAAATCACCCGCTTCCAGCTAATGATCAATCGGGGTTGAAGGTATTGGTTGGCGGCTGTATAAAGCAGGGCCAGTACCGTGGATTTGCACCGATGTTAACGGTATTGGTGTTAAAATACTCGCTGGAAGATTTGAGTACCGCCGAACCGGAAAAGTAGCACCAGGTTTGTTCGCACCTGTCGCCATCCCCGGCCATCACCCGGCTCTGCTCAAAACGGGTCAAATCGGCAACGGTCCTCTTGTTGAGGTTGAATTTTTGAGACATGTTTTTTTTGTTCATCGTTTTTTCTCCTTAGCTAGCTGTATCAACGGGCGTCGTTGGTGATGGGCATATAGCAGGGCCAGAGCCTGGGATCGGTTCCAATCGGGATGGTATTGGTGTTGACAATCACGGTTGAAGATTTCAGCACCGCCGAACCGGAAGCGTAGCACCAGGTCAGCTCACAACGTTCGCCATCCCCGGCCATGACCCGGCTCTGCTCATAACGGGTCAAGTCGGCAACGGTCCTCTTGTTGAGGGCAAACTTTTGGGTCTGTTTTTTTTTGTTCATCGTTTTTTCTCCTTAGCTAGCTGTATCAACGGGCGTCGTTGGTGATGGGCATAAAGCAGGGCCAGTACCGTGGATTTGCACCGATGTTAACGGTATTGGTGTTAAAATACTCGCTGGAAGACTTGAGTACCGCCGAACCGGAAAAATAGCACCAGGTTTGCTCGCACCTGTCGCCATCCCCGGCCATCACCCGGCTCTGCTCATAACGGGTCAAGTCGGCAACGGTCCTCTTGTTGAGGTTGAATTTTTGAGACATGTTTTTTTTGTTCATCTTTTTTTTCTCCTTATTTAGGTGTTTTTTGTCTACAGGATGCAGGCCGGCCAAAATCTTCTATCCGGGCCAATCATAACGGTATTGGTGTTAAAATAGGCGGTGGAAGATTTGAGCACCACCGAACCGGAAAAGTAGCACCAGGTCTGCTCGCATCTGTCGGCTTCCCCGGCCATGACCCGGCTCTGCTCATAACGGGTCAAATCGGCAACGGTCCTCTTGTTGAGGTTGAATTTTTGAGACATGTTTTTTTTGTTCATCTTTTTTTTCTCCTTACTTAGGTGTTTGTTTCCTGTCAATCATTATCGATACCAGTCATCAATCGGTAACGGTGGTTGGCTGCGCATAGCAGGGCCAGTACCGGCGGTCTGCGGGCAGGAACTGGGTCTGGGTGTTTACGTAATAGAGGGTCGTCCATCTGAGCACCGCCGAACCGGAAAAATAGCATACCGGCGGCCCACAAGAAGTGTCGGCTTCACCGGCCATGACCCGGCTCTGCTCATAACGGGTCAAATCGGCAACGGTCCTCTTGTTGAGGGCAAACTTTTGGGGCTGTTTTTTTTTGTTCATCTTTTTTTCTCCTTATCGACATGTTGGTATAGACATACACACGACTACCCGTTTTGAAGCAATAGACAGCAGATTTTATTGTCGCCTATCGAACCGGGGGGCGATCAATCGGGGCTGATGGTGTTGGTCGGCGGCTGCATATAGCAGGGCCAGTACCGGCGGTCTGCGGGCAGGGGCTGGGTCTGGGAATTCATGTAATACTGGGTAGACAACCGGAGCACAGCCGAACCCGAGAAATAGCATTCCGGTGGCCAACAAGAGGTGTCGGCGTCCCCGGCCATGACCCGGCTCTGTTCAAAACGGGTTAGATTGACGACGGTTCTTTTGTTCAGGTTGAACTTTTTAGGTAAAGCCTTTATCTTCATTGCTTCCTCCTACTCATACTGATCCAGGTACACAAAATTCTTAAACAAGACGATATTGTAAACAAAAAAAACCAGGAAGTCAACCTAAATCGTCAATTTAATTTTCGCTGTCCAACAGCGCGATATAATATGCGTCGCCAGGAAATAAATCCTCATCGACAACCTGTGGGTAACCGATTTTACCCGGGAAAAGCCGATCCCCAGCCAAAGCCAGGCGGATGATTTGGGGAGATAGAGCCATGTCAATTCCCTGAAAAAATGGTATAATGGGCTGGAGTTTTTTTAATAGGAGTAGCGAACCGGATCATGTTGAAGATTGGGAACCTGGATATCCAGTATCGGGCCATGCTTTCCCCGCTGGCCTCATTGACCGATATCGCTTTTCGGCGCCTGGTCGATGAGATCGGTGGGGTGGGCTATATGGTCACCGAAATGATTTCTGCCGAGGGCATCAGGCGCAAGCAGGCGCATACCTGGGAAAAAATCGCCCCGTTCGACTTTCGCACGCCCCAATTTATCCAGCTCTTCGGTAGCCAGCCCGACCAGTTTGTCGATGCGGTAAAGTTCATCGAGAATGAGACCGGGTTTGACGGTGTGGATATCAATATGGGCTGCCCGGCCAACAAAGTGGTTAAGAAGGGCGCCGGTGCTGCCCTATTGTTAAATCCCCCCCTGGCAGGCCGCATCGTATGCGAAATTAAACGGGCCAGTCGTCTACCCCTAACGGTCAAGATCAGGCTGGGTTACGATAAGGTCGATGTGCTGTCGATAGCCCGCGTCCTGGACCAGGAGGGAGTGGATGCGCTGGCCGTTCATTTCCGCCTCAAAACGGATGGCTACCGCGGCCTGGCGCGCTGGGAATATGCGCCGGCCATCCGGGGACAAATCGGTTGCCCATTGATCGGTAACGGCGATATCCGGACTGGCGAGGCGGCGTTGGCCCGGCTCGACCAGGTAGATGGGGTGATGATCGGCCGGGGGGCGGTGATCGATCCGCTGATTTTTGCCCGGGTGGCCGGTCTTTCCACCGGCGATGCGGTCCCTGGCTGGGATACGGCCCGGGTACTGACGCGGCTGTTGGAATTGATCGCCGAGCATTACCCGGAAAAGTTCCGCCTAAACCGGATCAAGGCTTTTGGCCGCTTCATTTTCACCGGTCAGGTCAATGGTAAAAGGGCCAGGCAAGCGATTTACGGTGCAGCCACGTTCGACCAGGCCAGGGCCTGTGTGGCGGAGATTTTGCGGGAAGCAGGCGCTTTTTCGGTTTCGGTCCGACCGGGAGAGGAGTAAGCCATGGGCAAGGAAAGAGTAGCTGTTGCTTTAAGCGGGGGTAAGGATTCCACCACCGCCATTCTCGTGCTCAAGAAGCAGGGCTTCGATGTGCTGGCCCTGACCATGGCCATGGGCTTGCGAGGGGAAGAAGAGCGTATCGGGAAGATCGCCCTCCTGGCCGAGGTGCTGGAAGTCCCGCACCGGGTGGTGGATGTGGGCAAGATATTTAAAGAGAAAGTGATCGATTATTTTATCCATGCCTATGCCGCCGGCCTAACTCCCAACCCATGCGTGGTTTGCAACAATACGATTAAATTCGATCTCCTGATGAACCATGCCTTCGACCAGGCACAGTGCGATTTCTACGCCACCGGCCATTACGCCGACAAGGTAGAGATCGAGGGCCGGTTTTTCCTGAAAGAACCGCTCGACTGGTCCAAATCCCAGATTTACTTTTTGTCGCTGATCGACAGCCGCTGCCTCGAGAGGACCCTCTTCCCGTTGGCCCAACTAACGCTGCTCCAGGTCAGGCGCCAGGTTAGCGCCCTTCCCCTGGCCAACCGCCGCGAAAGCCAGGAGGCATGTTTCCTGGAAGGGAGGTGCCTGATCGACTATTTGCGGGAGCAGATGCCGGGAAGCTTCATGGATGGCGATATCCTGGATACGGCCGGCAAGAAGATCGGTACCCACCACGGGGCGATTCATTTTACCATCGGCCAGCGGCGGGGGATCGAGTTTTCTTCCAGCCAGAGGCTCTACGTGGTGCGCAAAGACATGAAGAATAATACCATTACCCTGGGGCAGAACCGCCACCTGTACTCGAAGCAGCTTTTCGTGAAGAACCCGGTTTTTTGGCGACCGCTCCAGCCGGGGGAAAAATTGCATGTCAAGGTCCGCTACGTATGTACTTTTTTTGAAGCGGTTATCGAATCGGTGGCAGAAGATCATATCCAGGCCAGGTTTAGCGAACCGGTACGGGCCGTCACCCCGGGCCAGATCGCCGCTTTTTATGATGATGATATCATCGTTGCCGGCGGCGTGATCCAGGAGTAATACCTAAATCATCCGCCTGGTGACGACTTATTGCGGTGCTTTCTCGAAAATCGCTTTTAAAAGAAGTTTGATCATCTCGGTCTGCTACTTTGTTTTTAAAGTCTTGCTTCACGGCACGTATGTTTACCTGTTCCTGCAAATTACCCGTGCCTGATTTTCTCTCCCGGACCTGGAAATATCCAGGGAGTGATAAAAAGGGAATTTTTGTTCATCATTTTCAAAAACTGAAAAGTGTGGTATCCTATGGCTTAATGGATGATCAGGGTCTTTGATGGATATATATCTCGAAAAGCTCGAGTTGCACGGCTTTAAATCTTTCCCGGAGAAGACCGTCATCAAATTTCACAAAGGCATCACCGCCGTGGTCGGCCCCAATGGCTGCGGCAAGAGCAATATTGTCGATGCCCTGCTCTGGGTATTGGGCGAGCAAAAGATCAAAAACCTGCGCGGAGAGAATAACGAAGACCTGATTTTTAACGGCAGTGCATCCCAAAAACCGCTGGGCATGACCGAAGTCGGGGTGTTTTTCTGGAAATTCAAGGAAGAGGTCTACATTTCCCGGCGCTTCTTCCGCACCGGGGATAGCAAATACATCCTGAACGAGAAATACTGCCGCAACAAAGACATCCAGGACCAACTCTTCGAGCTGCACCTGGGCGAGCGCAATTACTTTATCTTCGAGCAGGGGAGCATCGAGAAGCTGGTCTCATTAAAACCGACCGAGAAGCGGATGTTGATCGAGGAAGCGGCCGGCATCTCCCAATACCTGCTGCGGAAAAGGGAAACGGCCAATAAACTGATCATTGCCCAGCAAAACCTGGATAATATCGAAATATTGATCGTGGATAAGGATACCCGGCTCAAAGACCTGAAAAACCAGGTTAACTTTGTCCAGCGATACCGCAAGACCAAGAGCGAGAAGATCGATTACCTGAGGGCTTACCTGCGCAAGAAGAGCGATGCCTTCCAGCACGATTTCCAGCACCACCGCACGGAGATCGAAAAGATCATGAACCATGAGACCCGGCTCATCAAAGAGATAGCGGCCGGGGAAAAAGAGTTGCTCATGCTCGAAGAGAATCGTTGGGGCATCGACCGGGAATTGAAGCAGAACCAGCAGAACCTGTTCGATTTTAACAAAAAAATCCTTTCTGCCAAAAATGAGATCGACCAGGCCCGGCAAAGAAAGGAGTTCATGCAGCAAAAGCTAAAGGACATCCGGCAGATGATCGGGGAAAACCGGCGGGAGATCCTGGAATTGAGCAGCCAACTGGAAAAGTCGATCTTTACCGTCGAAGAGCTTGAAAGCGCCAAAAAACAGGAGAACACCGGCGGCGAAGCACTGGAATCCCGGGTGCTGGAACTCAATGATAAACTCGAGGCCACGAATAAGGACAATGACGGGCTGAAGGGCGAGATCTTTAACCGGCAGCGGGAGTTATCCGGGCTGTCTAACCAGGTCAAAGAGATCGATAAGCGCCTGGGCCGGTTGGATAACGAGATCCTGACCCGGCAAAAGATCGCCGGCGAGCTAAAACAGCAGGTGGGCACCGCGGACATCGAAGAGAAGGAGAAGGGCTTAAAATCCGGGCAAACGACCTTAGAGGAAAAACGGGGCTTATTTAAGGCCAAAGAGGCGGAGTTTAAAAAAAACCAGGCCTTACTCGAGCAGTGGGGAACAAAGAAAAAAACCCTGGCCCAGGAGATCCAGAACCTGGAAAACCAAGCTCTCAAATACCGGGAGATCAAGAAAAAGATGGCCGGCGGGGCCATTGATCCGGGGGATATCGCCCATCATGGCTTGTTGCAGGAATCGATCCAGGCCGAGAAAAAATACCACAAACTGTTGGAGAATTTTTACTTTGAAGAGATCGATGCCTTGATGGTGGAGAAGAACGATGACTTCGACCGCACCCCGGTCAACAAGCTCCTGCTCAAGCGGGCAGAAACCAAAACGCTGCCGGCCGGCCTGAAGGAAGAGGAGGGGTTTGTCGCTTTTGTCAAAGACCTATTCACCCTGAAGGAAGAAACTGAAAAGAAAAGTCTCAAAGACGGGGTGCTGGTCTCGGAGCTCAAACAGGCAGTCGGGATTTTTGTCCGCTATGGTATCGATACGGTCACCCTGGCCGGGGAAACAGTGACCGCTGGCGGTATACTGGTGCGCAACCGGGAGAAAGGCATCCTGGATGTGCTCGACGAAATTCGCGCCATCGATAAGCAGGGAGAGGCGATGAAAGCCGAGCTTGGACAAGTGGCGCACACCTGGGAAGAAGAAAAAGTTAAAGAGCCGGCCTTAAAGAAACAGGTCGATGAGCTGCGGGCCAACCTGGCCGCCGGGGAAAAAGAGCTCATCCTGGCCGAATCGCAACTGGAAAGCCTGAAAAAGAACCGCGACGCCAATATGAAGCGGGCGGAACTGGGCGAAGCGGAAATCGCCCTGCTGGCCAAAGAAAAGGAGAAACTGCTGGACGAATTCCAGGTGCTGGATCAAAAACAGTCCGAGCTCGAAAAATCTTACAAAAGCCTCGACCAAAAACGGGAGGCATTCTTGGCCGAAGCGCAATTGTTAAAAGAGGAGATCAACAAAGCGGAAAAGGACTTTTTGCAGAGAGAGAATGCCGTTAACCTGCTCAAAGAGAAGATCAACTCGGCCCGTCACAGCCAGAAGGTGATGCAGGATAACCGGGTCAAGCTGGAGAACAATATTAAAGCCAACGAGCAGGAGATCGGGCGACTAGAGGCGGAAATTGTCGCCAGCGAAAAGAAAGCTGGGGATTGGGGCAAAGAGAGCGAGGCGATGACGGAAAAGAGAAAGGGCCTGGAAGAGGTGGTGAGAAAGCAGGAAAACGATTTTAACGCATTAAACCAGGAGATCAAAGAAAAATCGGCCGCACTCAATCTCTTACGGAAACAACTGGAAGATATTAAAGAAGCGAAAAAAACCCTGGAGATCGACCTCTCTTCGATAAAAAAGGATTTATTCCAGCTCGAAGACCTCTCTTTTCGGGAGCTGAATACCGAGCTTAGCCAGATCGCAGCAACCGGCCTTGACGAGTTGATGGCCCTGGAGATCCGCGAGCTGGAAGAACAGATCGAGGGCCTGGATGGCCGGTTGGTCAAGATGCGGGATTCGGACCGTCTCAATTTTTCTGCCGAATCGGAATACGACATATTATTTAAAGATCATGGTTTTTTACTCAGCCAGAAGGAAGATGTGGTCAAATCGATTCAGGACATGAACGATGCCATTAAGCGCATCGATGAAGAATCCCGCATCAGTTTCTTAGAGACATTCGACAAGGTGAAAGGCAACTTCCTCAAGAATTTCCGCATCCTATTCGAGGGCGGCGAAGCGGAGCTCAGCCTTATCGATGCCGACAATGTGCTGGAGAGCGGCCTGGAAATCAAGGCCCAGCCGCCGGGTAAGAGACTGACCAACCTCAAGCTCCTCTCCGGCGGGGAGAAGACCCTGACCTCCCTGGCGTTCCTGTTTGCTTTATTCGAGTACAAACCGGCCCCTTTCTGCGTCTTCGACGAAGTGGACGCTTCCTTAGACGAAGCCAATATCCAGAGGTTTTTGAAATTTTTGCATAAATTAAAAGAAAACACCCAATTTTTGATCATCACCCACAACTTCAAGACCATGGAAGAAGCCGATTATATCTATGGCATCACCATGAATGAACCGGGCATTTCTTCTGTTTATTCGATGAAGATGACCGCCGAAGGCAAATTTGAAGCCCTGGGAGGAAAATAATGGCCGACCCTAAAACCCCCGGCAACAAAGGCTATATCCAGGTTTATACCGGCAACGGTAAAGGCAAGACCACGGCTGCCCTGGGCCTGGCCCTGCGGGCCGCCGGTCGCGGCAAAAAGACCTATATCGCCCAATTCATGAAAAAAGGGGAGTACGGTGAATTGTCCTCTATCGGTCGCTTCCTATCCGCTTATGTGACCATCGAGCAATTCGGTCTGCCGGCATTCCACACCACCGGCCAGGCGGTTTCCCCGGAAGAGCGGGAAGCGGCCCTGGCCGGCATAAAAGCCGTCAAAGCGGCCATCGAAAAAGGCGATTACGATATTATCGTCCTCGATGAGGTCAACGTGCTCCTCTATTTTCACATCGTGCCGCTCAGCGACATTCTGGAGATCCTCGACCATAAACCGGAACGCCTGGAGCTCGTGCTGACCGGCCGCCAGGCCCCGCCGGAGGTCATCGACCGGGCCGACCTGGTGACCGAGATGAAGGAAATCAAACACTACTATACCCGGGACGTCCCCAGCCGGCTGGGCATCGAGTATTAAAACCCGGGCCTTAGACCATCAGGCGCAGGATGTTGGTGTCGTGGAATTCCAGGTGGTCGTAAGCGGAGATATCGTGCAGCAAACAGGCCGGTAAAGGCAGCGTACCCATGGTAGACGAAGTCTTTTCCAGGTAGCAAACCCGGTCATCCACCATCTGGGCGATCTCCTGCCTGCCCCTGAAAAGGCCGCCGTGGGGAACGATGATCGCCTCCGGGGCGAGTTTTTTAATGCCCGCCAGGCTATCGATGTGCTCGCTAAAACTTCCCCCATCGGCAATGAACGGTAAAGCGGCTTTGCCGTCTTTGGTCTGCATGAGCAAATCGCCCACATGGATGATGTCAGCCGTTACCCGGGTGATCATACTGCATTTGCTGTGCCCCGGGGCGTAGAGGAAGCGCAGGGAAAAGGCCCCGAATGCCAGGGTATCCTGGTGGCGCAAGAGATGTGTCGGCCGGAGATAGGTGAAGTAAGGTTCCCAGATCTGGCAGTTGTTGAAATTGTACTCGTAGAATTCGCCGGCATAGATGTCGCACGGGGCAAAGACCGGGCAACCGCTGACATGATCGGCGTGGTAGTGAGAGAGCACGATCTTCTTGACGGCCATCCCCTGGCCGGCCAGGTCTTCTTTGACCCGGGCCGCGTATTCCGGGAAGGCCGTATCGATCAGCAGCGCCTCTTGACCGGCCAGGAGCACGGTGATCGTATCCGGGAGCTTGGTCTGAAGATCGACAAAATAGTAGAGGAGGACATTGGGCTCTACCGGGATTTTACTCATTTCCGCATCTTTTCGGCTCATGTTTACCTTCTGTTGGTTTTAGAATCCCATATTTTATGTCATTATTCGTTCAAAGTCCAGGGACTAAAATCACCCTTCTCTTGAATCATGTTGATCCTATCCAGGCTGACCGGGCCCGGGAATTTTCCTTATCCGGGCACCATCGCTGTAATCCTGGATGGCTTTAGCGGCATCCAGGCCAAAAAAATCGAGCATCCGGGCATATCTCTTAACGATATGCCCGATCGTCTCCTTTAAAAAAGCCTCCCGCTTGTACCGCCAGTGAAGCTCGAGACCATTTTCGTACTCGACCGCATACAACTCGATATCGAACTTCACCGCCTGTGTTTCCGGGATATGATAAGCCTCATCCCCCTGGGCCGCCGTTAAATCGCCTATCTCCTGGAGGTTGACCATATTGAAGCTTATCCCCACATCGGGATGCCGCTGGCCCATTTCTTCCAGCAGCAATTCCACCGGGTAGCCCTGGTAGCGCAGGATGTTCATCACCTCGTCGTGCACCCGCCGGACAAAGTCGGCAAAGGTCTCCTGGCGATCGACCCTTAGCTTAAACAACAGCGAATGGACAAAGAACCCCATCAACCGGTGCAGGTCGACATCTTCCCGGCCGGCGCTGATGATCGAGCAGCCCACCTCTTCCTGCCCCGAATGGCGGGAAAATAGCAGGATATAGACGGAGAAGACAACCACGAATAGGCTCGTTCGACAGGTATCGACTACATCTTTTAACCTTCCCAGCACCTCTTTTTTAATAAAGTACCGGTAACCGGCACCGCTGTTATCCTGTCTCCTGGCGGGAAAATCGCATAGCCGGCCCAATTCCCAGCCCCCGGCCGTCAATCTCGGCCGCCAGAATGCCTGGGCCCCTTCTTTCCGCTGTTTGTCCCCGATCACCCGGTTCTGCCAGGCGGCGAAATCCCGGTACTGAACCGCCAGCCGCTCCAATTTTGCCTCTTCCCCTTGCTGGAAAGCCTCGTACAAGCGGGTAAAATCCAGCCGCAGCACTTCCAGGGACCAGCCGTCGGCAATAATGTGGTGCAGGTTGTACTGCAATTCGGCCTGGTCTTCAGACAGCTTGACCAACACGGCCCGGAACAGGGGTGGCCGGCCCAGATCAAAGGGTTTAATGCACAACTCGGCAAATAACTCCTGCCGTCGCTTATCCCGCTCCTCATCCGAAAGACCGGAAAGATCGACCACCGGTAAGGCCACTGCTGTCTCCTTCTCGATCCGCTGCACCGGCTCCGCTCCGACCCGGTTAAAGAAGGTGCGAAAACTCTCGTGCCGCCGGGCCAGTCCATCCAGTACCCGCGCTACCGTCTCGATCTCCAGCGGGCCGGGAAGCATGATGTGGCCGGGCATATGGAAGGCCGGGCTGGACGGATCCAACTGGTGGATGATCCAGAGTCTTTTTTGATTGTAAGAGAGTTCATAGTATTCCTTCTCCTCCACGGCCCCGATCTTTGGGCCCCCACTCTTTTTTGCCCCAGCGATCAACCTGGCCATACCCTGGAGGAGGGGGGTTTTAAAAACTTCTATCAGCGGCACTTCCACATCGAACCGGCGACGGATATGGGCCACCAGCACAGCCGCCTTTAACGAATGGCCGCCCAGGTCGAAGAAGCTGCTAAAAACGCCGATACGCTCTTTCGACACATGCAAGACATCGGCCCATAACCCGGCCAATGCCCGCTCCACCGGTGTCTGGGGCGTCTCATCGACCGCCGGGCCGGCGTTTAATCCAGGTTCGGGTAGGGCCTTTCTATCCACCTTGCCGTTGGCAGTCAGGGGAATCTGCTCCAGGAATACGAAATGGCCCGGCACCAGGTAATCGGGCAGGGAACCGGAGAGGAAGCCCCTCACCTCTGTTTCCAGGACATCCGTTTCTTTTGCCGGGATATGTGGCACCACGTAGGCGCACAGGTATTTCTCGTTAGCTTCACCCAGCGCCGATACCACCGCCTCTTTGACTGCCGGGTGCTTGAGCAATTGCGCCTCGATTTCGCCCGGCTCGATGCGAAACCCCCTGATCTTGACCTGGAAATCGATGCGCCCCAAAAATTCGATCGTCCCGTCATCCAGCCAGCGGCCCAGGTCCCCGGTGCGATAGAGGCGATTGGTGTGGGGTGAGTGGTGAGTGGTGGCTGGCGTGCGGGGATTTGTGAGGGGCGATTGGTGAGGGGCGGGGCTTACGCACCAATCCCCTTCACTACCGGCCAAAACTGTGCTCAGTTTTGCCTGCGGCTTCACGAATTGCGGGCTTTCCGCAATTCGGTTCAGCATGCCCGTTCCGGGGATTGCTGCTGCGCCCCGCTCGCATCTGCTAGCACCGGCACCAGACCACCAGTCTCCCCTCTCCACACTTGGAGAGGGGTTGGGGGTGAGGTTCAAGGTCACAAACCGCTCTTCCGTTAGCTCCGGGTTATTCAGGTAACCGCGCGCCAGGCCCTCTCCGCCGATGTATATTTCACCCTTCACGCCCAGCGGCAAGAGCCTCATCCCGCCATCCAGGATATAAATGCCCGTATTCGTCAGCGGCCGGCCGATCGGGATCGTGCCGGCCCCGGCTTCTATTGACTGGACGTGGTAATAAGTAGCGAAAACGGTCGTCTCCGTCGGCCCGTAAACGTGCATGAGCCGGCCTTTACCCAGCACAGCCAGGGCCTTTTTTACATGCCCCACCGACACCTGCTCGCCGCCGAATAATATTTTTCTTACCCCGGCCAGGGCGCCGAGATCAAAGTCCACCAGGGTGTTGAACAGGGCCGTGGTGACGAAAAAAACCGTGATCTGTTGAAGCCGAATCAGGCCGGAGAGCCTCTCTAAAGATAACAGTTCCTCTTTTTTAATCAACACCAGGGCAGCGCCATTAAGGAGGGCGCCGTAGATATCGAAGACCGAGCCGTCGAAGGCATAGTTGGAGAGTTGCAAGAGGCGGTCATGTTCGGAGATATCGATATAATTGGTGTTTTTCACCACCCGGATGACGTTTTGCTGGGAGATGAGGGTGCCCTTTGGCCGGCCCGTCGAGCCGGATGTGTAGATGACATAGGCCAGGTCGGTAGGGGCGAACTGCCGTTCGCCCTTGCATTCCGCACCGATATCCTGGATGGGCGAACGGCAGTTCGCCCCTACAACCTGTGGGCCAAAGACAATCTCTGCGCCTGAGTCGGCCAGCATGTACTGCACCCGCTCTGCCGGCGCCTCCGGGTCTAAGGGCAGGTAAGCGGCCCCGGCTTTTAATATGCCTAAAATGCCGACAATCATCTCGATCGACCGCTCAAGCCGGATAGCCACGATGGAATTGGGACAACCCCCTTTCTCGATCAGCTCCCCGGCCAAGGCCGAAGCATTCCGGTCAACCTCTTTATAACTCACAGAACAGTGTAGGGGCGAATTGCCATTCGCCCCCACAATCGCTATCCGATCGGGCGACTTTACCACCTGGTCGGAAAACCACCCTGGGATGGTCTTCTGCACCGGGTATTCCACCCTTGAATCGTTAAATTCAACCAGCAGGCGTTGCTTCTCTTCCGGCGGTATGATGTCGATATCGGCCAGCTTTTGTCCCGGGTCTTTACAGACGCTTACGACCAGGTTCTGAAAATACCCGGCCCAACGCTCGATCGTCTGCCGGGTAAAGAGCTTTGTCCCATACTCGATGGAAATAATCAATTCCCGGTCGGACTCTATGGCGGCCATCGTCATATCGAACTTGGAAATGCCTGTCTGAAAAGGGTAAGTGGAGAGCGTCAGCCCCGGTATCTGTATTTCGGGAATGTCCACATTTTGCAGGACAAACATGACGTCGAATAGGGGGTTTCTACCCGTATCCCGATCGATAGCCACCTTTTCCACCAGGTCTTCCAGGTGATAATCCTGGTTGTCGAAAGCTTCGATAGTCATGGATGTCACCTGAGCCAGGAACTCTTCGAAAGCCAGGTCGAATTTCGGGTAATGGCGCAGGGCCAGGGTGTTGACAAACATACCGATGGTATCCTGCACATCGCTATTCGTTCTCCCGGCCACCGGTGTACCGATCACGATATCCTCCTGGCCGGAGAGTCTAAAGAGGAGTACATAATAAAGGGCCAGGAGTATCATATACAGCGTGCCCTGGTATCGATGGGCCAGGGCAATCAATTCGCCGGTTTGCCTGGCCGAGAAGTCAAATCGTACGCTATCGCCGGAAAAACCCTGGATCTTCGGGCGCGGATAATCGGTGGGTAATTGCAGTGTCGGGATTTCCCCGGCAAATCGCTCCAGCCAGAATTTTTCCCGGGCCGCCCAGACCGATTGCCGGTCCACATGGTTCTCAAAAACGGTAAAATCTTTGTACTGGATTTTTAAAGGAGGTAACCCCTGTCCGCGGTAAAGCTGGAGAAATTCCCTGGTCATTATCCCCAGGGAAGTGCCGTCACAGATGATGTGGTGCATGTCGATCGCCAGGATATGTTCCGCTTCCCCGGTCTTGATCAACCCGACGCGAATCAATGGCGCGACCGCCAGGTCGAAAGGCCGGATAAAATTCTGGACTATGATCTCTATCCGTTCTTGTCCTTCAATCTCAAATACTTCTAGCTCAAGCTCTACCCTATCCAGCACCCGCTGCACCGGTTCATCATCGACAATGGTAAAAGAGGTGCGCAAACTCTCATGGCGCTGCACCAGGATCTGGGAAATCCCGGTCAACCGCTCCACGGCCAGTGCGCCCTGGAAAATTAATACCAGGGGCATGTTGTAATTGGTGCTGCGACTATCCAGTTGGTGCAACAGATAGAGCCGCTTCTGCATAGAGGTCAAGGGGTAATAATCCCTTTTTTCCACCGGCTGAAGCGTTTGCGTACCCCCCGCCTGGAAGCTGGTGGCCGATTCCTTTTCCCAGATAGGCGCCCCAGGTTCTTTTTTCCCCAAAAACTCGATGCTCCCATCGGCCAGGAGCCGGCCCTGCTCCCCGGTATAGAACAATCTCCCCAGGTCCGGGTCAAGCAAAAACACCCGCTCGGTCTCCTCTCGCTCGTTCCAGTAACCCCCGGCCAGCCGGTCGCAGGCAACCACGATCTCACCCACACCAAAATCATCGACGATTTCATCCTCTTCGTTTACCAATAAAAGTTCTGTACCAGCCAGGGATTCACCCAATAACACCCGGTGTATCGTATTTCCTGGCCCGATTTCCCAGAGGGAATTAACCGGGCATTCTGGCCGGCCATAGACCACAGCCAATGCCGTACCGGGAAAAAATTCCCGGAACGCTTGGATATCCTGGATGCCCACCTGGTCTCCGCCAATGATCAGGCCACGCAAATCCCCGGGGCTCTTCTCAGCCGCTTTACCCCGGGCGTTTTCCAACCGCCGGTAAAAATCGGCCGGACCATACCACAGGGTAATCTTTTCCCGGGTCAACCAATCGCTAAGCCAACCGTTGCCGGTTTGCCCGGCAATATCGACCAGGACCACGGTGGCGCCCTTCAATAAACCGCCCACCAGGCCGAGCAGCATCCCATCATGGCCGGGGGTGAAGAATAAAGCCAATCGGTCTGCCGCGGTGATGGCCAGGCGCTCGGCCCATTTCCCGGCATAATAACATACATTTTGCCGGTCATGCCAGACCCCCCGGGGTTGACCGCTGGGGCCTGAATTATAAAAGATATAAGCCGGTTTGTCGCCGGCCGGGGTATGCCCATACTTTTCCCCGCCAGGCTGACCGGTCAACCGGTCCACCACGATGATCGAAAGGGGGGCGGCCAGTTTCTCTTCGAGGCGCCGGGCCAGGGCCTCATGGCCGGTATCGGTCAATAGCGAAGCGGCGCCCGCATGCCCCAGGATGACAGCCGATCGCTCTTCGGGGGCGTTCACATCCAGGGGAACACAAATCGTGCCTGCTTTCCAGGCGCCCAGCAGGGCGGCCGCCATATCGGTCCCAGGATCGAATAATAGGGCTGCGATATGGTTTTCCCCGGGTTGGGGCCGGGAGCGATCGATAGCCCATATTTCTCCAGCCACCCGGTCGGCCCGCTCCCCCAACCGGCGGTACGTCCACACCTCTTTCCCTGCAACAATGGCCGGCCGTTGCGGATGCCCGGTTATCTGCTCCTCAATTTCCCGGATGATCATTACCACTCCCGGTTAAAAATCTTTTCCAGGCCGGTATCTCATTTGCTCCGCCTGATTTGGCGTTTTTTCTGCTTCATCTCCCCTGTCCCCTGATTTTCCCCCGGCCCGGTCGAAATCGACTCCAGGATATCCAGGTACTTGGCCATCATTTTTTCTATGGTCATGGGCGCAAACAGGGCCTTCGGGTAATGGAGCCGCAATTCGATGCCGTCCCGGCATTCGGTGATATAATATTCCAGGTCGAATTTGGTATCCTGGGCCGATTGGAAGTGAATAGTGTTGGGATTGCCGACATATTTATTTTCAATGGGACCAAAGGTGGACATGTTGAAGAACACCGAAATCTCCGGGTACTTGATCTTTAATTCGTTGCATACCAATTCCAGGGGGAAACTCTGGTATTCGAGAACCTGCAAGCAGTTGACCTGCACCCGTGCTAAAAAGTCGGTAAAAGGCTCATCGGGCCTGATTTGTAGGCGAATGATCAGGGTATTGACAAAGAACCCGATAATGTTCTTCAGGTCGTCATGGGGACGGGCCGCACCGGGAAACCCGACCAGGATATCATTCTGCCCGGTGATGCGGGACAAAAAGATATTGAAAGCGGCCAGGAGCACCATGAACATACTGGCTTTGTTCGCCCGGGCCATTTCCCATAAAGCCCCGGTTAGCCCCGGCGGCATGACGGCCCGAAAAGCGGCACACTGCCGGGAAAAATCCCGGGTCTTCGGATAATCGACAGGCAGGTTTAATCCCGGGTATCCCTGGCCCAATTGGGCAGCAAAAAATTCCCTGGCCCCGGCCATCGATTCCTTGTTCTCCAGCATCCGTTTCTGCCACCCGGCATAGTCCCGGTACCGGTAGATCGATGGTTCGAGTTCTTCCTCCAGGCCCTTTTTATAGGCCCCGTAGAGCAGGTGAAACTCCGCCTCCAGTACTTCCATCGACCAACCATCCGAGATGATGTGGTGCATGGTAAACAGCAAATCGTATTCATCCTCCCGGTATTTGAGCAGCTTTACCCGGAAAAGCGGCGCTATATCCAGCGTAAAAGGGATCACCTGCCCGAGGCGATGATGTTCCCAGCGCACCCGGACCCGCTCTGTCTCCTCAAGCGCCGATATATCGACCCATTCCAGGTCGATGACGGTTTTGGGTTGAATGACCTGGACAAAAATGCCCTTAACCTGGCAAAAATAGGTACGCATACTCTCATGCCGGTCAACCAGTGCCTGCAAAACCCGGCGGATGAGACCTTTATCCACTGCCCCGGTCAGGGGAATGGCACCGCCCAGGTTAAAGGCCGGGTTCTGGGGGTCCAGTTGGTAAAGCACCAATAACCGTTCCTGGTTGTAAGAGAGTTCGTAATATTCTTTTTCTTCGACGTTTTTCAATTCTTCGAACGTGCTAAAAGCCGCTTTCCGGATAAACTCCGCCATAGCGCGGATCGTTGGCGCCCGGAACAATTCGCTCAACGGGATTTTTACATTCGCTTCCCGGTGGATCTGGCCGACCATCCGGGTGGCTTTCAGCGAATGGCCGCCTTTTTCAAAGAAGTTGTCGTCTATGCCGATCTGTCCGGCTTCCAGGCCCAGCAACTCGGCCCAGATGGCAGACAATCGCTGCTCGATCTCGTCGCGCGGCTGCACAATCTTTACCCCTTCTACCTCGAACTGCGGCTCAGGCAACTTCTCCCGGTCTACCTTGCCGTTCGGCATCAACGGTAAGCCATCCACCACCACGAACCGCGGCACCATGTACTGCGGCAATACCCCGCTGATTGCCCGCCTCACCTCAGCCACTTCCACCCCATCCAGCGACACGTAGGCCACCAGGTTCTTGATGCCCTTGCTATCCTCCTTGACCACCACCACGCACTCCCGCACCCCTTTAACCCCCAACACCCGGCTCTCGATCTCTCCCAATTCGACGCGAAAGCCCCTGACCTTGACCATGAAATCTTTGCGACCGCGAAGCTCGATATTCCCATCGGCCAGCCAACGGCCGATATCCCCGCTCCGGTACAAGCGCTTCCCTGATAGAGACTCCTGGCGGATCAACTTCTTCTCCGTTAACTCCCGGTTGTTGATGTAACCGAGTATCTCCTCCCGCCCCTCGACGCACAACTCCCCCCATACACCCAGCGGCACCACCTGTAAATTCTCATCCAATATGAATATCCGCACATTGCTGACCGGCTTGCCGGCCGGCGGTATGGGCGTCTGCCCCGCTGTCGCGGCATCGAGCGTGTAACTCGTGACCACGTGCATCTCCGTCGATCCGTAATGGTTGTGCAATTTGATGTGCGGGTTCTTATCCAAAAACCGCTTCAAACCGGCGGTCACCTTTAACTGCTCGCCGGCTGTGGCGATGTGCTGCAAATGGTGCCGGAAATCTTTGTCCCAGCGGCTCGTCTCATTGAAGAGAAAATTCAAATAGGAAAAGGGCACGAACAACACCTCGATGGCGCGGGCGGCCAGGAAGTCCAGCAAATAATCGGTCTCCTGGCGCTCGATATCCCCGATCAGGTGCAATTCCCCGCCGCTGGTCAGGGTGCCCATGATCTCCTGGAAGGAAACGCAGAAATTGATGGAGGTAAACTGGAGTACTCTGAGCGAGCAATCGACGCCGCTCTTTTCATTCTGCCACTGGATCAGGTTGGTCAGGCAGTCGTGAGACAGCATGGCCCCATTGGGCGTGCCGGTGGAACCGGAGGTGTAGTTGACATAAAGGATGTCGGCCAGCTGGTTGAGCGCAGGGGGATTATCTTGCGGCTGCCCGGCAATGGCGGCTGCCCGGTCATGGATATCGATGACCGTGCCCGTATAGCCGCCGAAAAGCTCCTCTCTCATTTTATCGATGATGAGTAAAGCGATTTGGCTGTCCTGCAAGACATGGAGCACCCGTTCCCTCGGGTAGGTCGGGTCAACGGCCAGGTAAGCGGCTCCCGACTTGATGATGGCGAGTAAGACCACGATCATGTCGATCGACCGCCCCATGGACACACCGATGATGTCGTTTCTCCGGATATTGTGTTCCCGGCGCAGGTAATGGGCCAGGCGGTTGGCCCGCCCGTTCAATTCCCGGTAAGAAACCCCGGGGAGGGTATCGCCGACCACGGCTATCTGATCGGGTGTGCGCTCGACCTGGGCCTCGACCATCTCCTGGATGGTCACCGCCGGGAAATCGACCGGGTGATCGTTAAACTCATGCACCACCTGCCGGTACTCCGCCCCAGCGACCAGGCCCAATGAGCAGACCGGCGATTGCGGCTGCAACAGCACCTGCCCGGTCAGCTCCAGGAAATGGGCGACCATGCGCCCGATGCGTTCCTGGCGAAATAAATCGCTGTTGTACTCGATGCGGATGACCACATCATCCCCCCGCTCATCCATGAAGAAGATGAGATCGAATTTGCTCATGTTCACTTCATCCGCAAAGGGAAAGGCCAGGGGCCGAAGACCACGCAGGCCCAAACCCTCTTCCCCGGTCCCGGCATTGTTGTGGGCGATCATCACGTTGAATAGCGGCGATTGGCTCAAATCCCTCTCCAGGCCCAGTTCTTCCACCAGCAGGTCAAAGGGGTAATCCTGGTACTCGTAACAGCGCAAAGCCTCCTCCTTAACCTCGGTCAATTGTGCGAGAAAGGACTTCTGCGGATCGACCGAAACGCGGTAGACCAGGGTGTTGACAAAAAAACCGACCAATGGCTGGAGTTCCACCTGTTTGCGGTTGGCTATCGGCGCACCCAGCAAGATATCCCGCTGGCCGCTATAGCGGTAGAGGAAGACGGACAGGAGCGTCAACAGCCCCATAAACAACGTGCCGTCGCACCGGGCGGAAAGCCCCCTTAATCCCCGCGTCTGCCCCGGCTGGAGCACAAATTGCAGGCGTCCGCCATTAAACGTCTGGATGCTCTGCCTGGGAAAATCGAGGGGCAAATCGATACCGGTGGGCTTATCCTTGAACTTCTCCAGCCAGTACTGCCGCTCCACTGAAAAACGGTCCCCGGCAATCAGGTTATTGTGCCACTGGCTGTAATCTTTGTATTGCAGGGTCAAGGCCGGTAACGGGTTTTCGAGGCCCTGGCTGTAAGCGTTGTAGAGGCGGATAAAATCGTTGGCAATAATGCCCTCGGACCAGCCGTCATCCACGATGTGATGGGTGTTCCAGGTGAGCATGGTTTTCTCTTCCCCGAGGCGGAGCACCCGGAGCAGGGTCAAGGGCGCCTGTTCCAGGTGAAAGGCATGATTACCGGTCTGGCGGTGAATCTCCCGCGCTTGGCTCTCTTTCTCCCCTTCATCCAACTGGCGCAGGTCGAACACCGGTACATCCACTTCCAGGCCAACCCACACCTTTTGCCTGGGCTGACCGTCGATCATGACAAACGATGTTCGCAAGCTCTCGTGCCGGTCCACCAAAGATTGAAAGGTGCGCTTGAGGGCAACCAGATCGGGCTTCCCCTCCAGGAGCATAGCACCGGGGATGTTGTAGGCAGCGGAATCTTCCTCGAACTGGCAGAGCACCCAGAGGCGGCGCTGGGCATAGGAGAGTTCATAGTGATCCTGCACACCCATCGGGGTAATGGCCTGGTAGGTAAAAGATTCCAGCCCCTGGAGCTTTTGGGCCAGGGCCCGGATGGTGCGTAACGAAAAGATATCGCCGATACGGACGGGCACGGAAAACTCTTCCCGCAGCCGGTAGGTCAAAGTGGTGGCCTTGAGCGAGTGGCCGCCCAGGGCGAAGAAATCGTCGTCTATGCCGATGGCCGGCAGAGTAGCGCCCGCATCCCGGCGCAGCACTTCGCTAAACAGTTCCACCAATCGCCGCTCGAAATCAGTCCTGGGGGCAGTATAGCGGGCACCGGCTTTCACTTCCGGTTCGGGCAGGGCTTTTCTATCGACCTTGCCGTTGGCGGTCAGGGGAATCTGCTCCAGGAATACGAAATGGCCCGGCACCAGGTAATCGGGCAGGGAACCGGAGAGGAAGCCCCTCACCTCTGTTTCCAGGATATCCGTTTCTTTTCCCGGGGTATGCGGCACCAGGTAGGCGCACAGGACCTTATCGCCGCTTTCCCCTTCCCGGGCCAACACCACCGCTTCCTTGACCTCCGGGTGCCGGAGTAACCGGGCCTCGATCTCGCCCGGTTCGATGCGAAATCCCCTGATCTTGACCTGGTCATCGACCCGTCCCAAAAATTCGATGGTGCCGTCATCCAGCCAGCGGCCCCGGTCGCCGGTCTTGTACAGGTGAGTGGTGAGTGGTGATTGGTGAGGGGCGGGGCTAACGCACCAATCCCCTTCACTACCGGCCAAAACTGTGCTCAGTTTTGCCTGCGGCTTCACGAATTGTGGGCTTTCCGCAATTCGGTTCAGCATGCCCGTTCCGGGGATTGCTGCTGCGCCCCGCTCGCATCTGCTATCACCGGCGCCAGACCACCAGTCTCCCCTCTCCACACTTGGAGAGGGGGTAGAAGCAGAGGAACGCTCCTTTGGGTCGCGTTCCCATCGTTGTCTCCGCCTATTATCTTGCGGAGACAAGGGGGTGAGGTTTGAGAACACAAACCGCTCTTCCGTTAGTTCCGGGTTATTCAGGTAGCCGCGCGCCAGGCCATCGCCGCCTACCCAGATCTCGCCCTTCACCCCGACCGGCTGCACCCTACCCCGGGCATCCAAAATATAAACCGCACTATTGCTAATCGGCCTGCCAATCGGTATCCGCTCTTCATAATCCCGCTCGATCTCCAGGCAGGTAGAAAACGTCGTATTCTCCGTCGGCCCATAGCCATTGATCACCTTTAAACCTTTATTCTCGCGGCGCACCCGGTTGATGTGCACCGGGGACAAGACATCGCCACCCACCAGCAGCCAGGTCAAGGAGTTAAACATACGGCTATCCTGCTCCAGTAACTGGTTAAAGAGCGGCGCGCTCAGCCACAGGGTGTTGACCTGGAAATCCTTTAGTGTCGATCCCAGGCGCTGGGCATCCAGAATGATCTCTTTCGATACCAGGCAGAGCAAACCGCCGTTGAGCAAGGGGCCCCAAATTTCGAAGGTGGTGGCATCAAAGCCGGGTGCGCCGGTCAGCAGGAGGCGGGTAGCGGCCGAGAGGTCGATGAAATTGGGGTTAATGACCAGGCGGATGACATTTCCGTGGCAGACCATGACGCCCTTGGGCTGCCCGGTCGACCCGGAGGTGTACATGACATAGGCCAGGTCCGTAGGGGCGAACTGCCGTTCGCCCTTGCATTCCGCACCGATATCCTGAATGGGCGAACAGCAGTTCGCCCCTACAGTCTGTGGGCCAATGACAATCTCGGCCCCGGAATCCGCCAGCATATAATCGATGCGGGCCTCCGGTAAATCGGGGTCTAAGGGCAGGTAAGCGGCCCCGGCTTTCAATATGCCCAGTATGCCGACGATCATCTCGATCGACCGCCCCACCTGCAGACCGACAATGCTATTGGGTAAAACCCCCTTCTCGATCAGCTCCCCGGCCAGGGCCGCGGCGCACCGGTCAAGCTCTTTATAACTCACAGAACCATGTAGGGGCGAATTGCCATTCGCCCCAAAAGTCTCATCGGACAGGGCTGTTCTATCGGGCGACTTTACCACCTGTTCGGCAAAGATTTCCTGGATCAGCTTCTCCCGGGGATAGTCCACGGCCGTATCGTTAAACGCCAGCAACACCTGCTCCCGCTCCTCTCCAGGTAAGATATCGACCTCTGCCAGGGTGATTCCCGGCCTTTGGGCCACACTCTCCAGCACCCGTAAATAGTAAACGATATAGCGCCGGATACTCTCTTCCTTAAACAGCCGGGTGCAATATTCCAGGTAAAATCCAAAGCCATTATCGGTATCGCGGGCCGTCAGGGCCAGATCGAATTTGGCGGTCTTGTTCTCGAATGGGTAAGGCGTCAGCTTTAAACCCGGTATCTCCCGGTCGTACTGGCGGTCCCGGGCCTCCAGGGTGAATAGCACATCGAATAATGGATTCCTGCCGGTATCGCGGGTCTTGACTACCTGGTCGACCAATTCCTCGAAAGGATACCGCTGGTTCTGGAAACTTTCCAGGACGGTCTCTTTCACTTCCTTTAAAAAATCGCTAAAGGTTTTTTCTCCTTTGGGATAGGCGCGCAGGGCCAGGGTATTGACAAACATGCCGACCGCCGGCTCGATTACCGGGAATTCCCGGCCGGCCGTCGGGGTGCCGACCACGATATCTTCCTGGCCGCAGAGCCTGGCTAAAAAAACATAAAATACGGCCAATAACAGCATATAAGGTGTGACTTCTTCCTTTAGGGCCAGGTTTTTCAAAGCTTTCGTCTCTTCTGTGCCGATAAAAAACGACCGGGTGTTACCGGCAAAACTCTGCGTGGCCGGGCGCGGGAAATCGAGGGGGAAGTTTAATACCGGGATTTCGCCCCGGAATCGATGCAACCAGAAAGTCTGCATCCGATGGTTGGCTTCCCTGGTTTCCAGTCGATTTTGCCATTCGGCATAATCTTTGTACTGGACGGCCAGGGGATGGAGCTCAGTCCCGCTGTAAAAGGAAAGAAAATCCCTGATGATGATTCCCATGGAGGTTCCATCGGAGATGATGTGGTGCATATCGACCAGCAAGATGTGGGTTTCTTCCCCGGTCTTGATCAGGCATACCCGCAGGAGGGGCGCTTTCCCCAGGTCAAAGGGCCGGATAAAACCCTGGATGATGGTCAATTGCTGGTCGAGGGCGAGGCTCTCGCATCGCTCGGGACCTTGTCCACCTCGTCCATCAGCACTAAATACTTCCAGCTCAAAATCAACCTGCTCATGCACACGCTGCACCGGCTGGCCGGCGACCATCAAGAAAGAAGTCCGCAGGCTCTCGTGAACGGAAATCAGTCGGCAAAAGACGTCCCTCAATTTAGCGGCCTTGAGATTTCCCTCGATCTGGGCGGTATAGGAGATGTTATAAGCACTGAGGTCTGCGAGCATCTCCCAGAGAATGTACAACCGCTTCTGGGCCGAAGACAGGGGATAGTATTCCTTTTTTTCCACCGGCTCGATGGGCGGGAGGTCTTCCCCTCCCCCGGCATGTTGCTGTAAGAATGCGATGATGGCTTCTTTTCCTGTTTTCAGCTCGGCCAGCAGTCCCGGCGATAACTTGCCTTTGGGGGCGTGGATCTTGAGTCTCTGCTCTTCAAGGGTCAAGCGCACCCCGGCCCCTTTGAGCCTGGCGATTAAATCGAGTGTTTTGTTCATGGCAAGACCTCCTGTAACCGATCGACGGCTAACCTCATAGGGTCAGCTCCTCTTCCTCTTCAGCCGGGGCGGCCCCTGCGTGGCTGACCCATTGGATAGCCCTGATCAGTGTGGCCAATCCCCTGATAGTGGGATTCTTGAAGACTTCGATGAGGGAAATCTCGATATTGAATTGCACCCGGATCCGGGATACCAGGGTGGCCGCTTTGAGCGAATGGCCGCCTAACCTGAAGAAATCGGCATCGATACTGATTTTATCTCGATCGATCAACAGGACTTCGGCCCATATTTGGGCCAGGGCCTCTTCCAGTTCATCTCCCGGGGGAACAAAGGTAGGTCCGGTGTCGATCTGCGGGCCGGGAAGTTTTTTGCGGTCGATTTTGCCGCTGGGATTAAGGGGAAAGGCATCGAGCAGGACAAAGTAGGCGGGCACCATGTAATCGGGCAGATGCCTGGCCAAAAATTCCCGGAGCTGGGCATCCGGGGGGCCGGTGTTAGCGCCCGGTTTTTCGGTCACCAGGTAGGCGCAGAGGGCGCGGTCGCCCCTTTCTTCGATGACGGTGACCACGGCTTCGGAAACAGCCGGGTGTTGGATCAGGCAGGCCTCGATCTCGCCCGGTTCGATGCGGAAACCCCGGATCTTGACCTGGGCATCGACCCGGCCCAGGAACTCGATGTTGCCGTCTTCGAGCCAGCGCCCCAAATCCCCGGTGCGATAGAGGCGATTGGTGAGTGGTGAGGTTATAAACTTCTCCGCGGTCAGCTCCGGGTTATTGAGGTAGCCACGGGCCAGGCCGGCGCCACCAATGTAAAGCTCCCCAGCCACGCCAATGGGAACCAGGTGCAAATACTTGTCCAGGATATAGACCGTGGTATCGGTCAAGGGTCGGCCAATGGGAACCGTATAGGCCGTAGCCGCTACTTTATTTACCGGGTAAAAACAGGCATAGACGGTGGTCTCTGTCGGGCCATAGACATGGATGACCCGGTCTTTACCCAGGACATCGAGGGCCTTTTTCACGTGCTCGACCGACACCCGCTCGCCGCCGAAGAGCACCCGGCGCACCTGGGATAACCCCTGGAGGGCGATGTCTACCAGGGTATTGAACAGGGCGGTGGTAACGAAGAAGACAGTCACCTGCTCGCGCTTGATAAGCGCCTGGAGACGGTCTACGGATAATAGCTGTTGGCGATCGACCATGACCAGGGCGGCGCCGTTGAGGAGTGCGCCGTAGATATCGAAAACGGAGCCGTCAAAGGCGTAGTTGGAGAGTTGCAAGAGACGGTCTTTTTCTGAAATATCGATATAATTGGCGTTTTTCACCACCCGGATGACATTGCTATGGGTAGTGAGCACGCCCTTGGGCCGTCCGGTCGAGCCGCTGGTATAGATGACATAGGCCAGGTCCGTAGGGGCGAACTGCCGTTCGCCCTTGCATTCCGCACCGATATCCTGAATGGGCGAACAGCAGTTCGCCCCTACAGTCTGTGGGCCAATAACAATCTCGGCCCCGGAGTCCGCCAGCATGTAATCGATCCGCTCCTGGGGAAAATCGGGATCTAAAGGCAGGTAAGCGCCACCGGCTTTCAATATCCCCATGATGCCGATAATCATCTCGATCGACCGCCCCATTTTTATGCCGACGATGGTATTGGGACAAACCCCTTTCTCGATCAGCTCCCCGGCCAGGGCCGAAGCATTCCGGTCAAGCTCTTTATAACTCACAGAACACTGTAGGGGCGAATTGCCATTCGCCCCGACAATCGCTATCCGATCGGGCGTCTTTGCCACCTGCTCTGAAAACAATTGCTGGATCGTTTTTTCCAGGGGATGGGCAGCGGCCGTATCGTTGAAATCGACCAGCAGCCGGCGCTTCTCTGCCGCCGACAGGAGGTCTATGTCCGAGAGCAGCGATTCGGGGTCTTTGCCGATCTCCTCGATGACCCTGACCAGGTGCCCGGCCAAACGGGCCATGGTTTCCGGTTTGAAGATGGCCGCATAGTACTCGAAATGAAACATAATCTCATCCCCAAGCTCCCAGGCAAACACGGTCAGATCGAAACGGGAGGTGCGGGTAGCGGTAGAGTACGGCTTTAAGCTCAAGCCGTTTATTTGTGGGGCCGGTTGCTCGAAATTCTGGAAGGCAAAACAGATATCGAAAAGGGGGTTTCTGGACGGGTCCCGCTCCGGGCTCAGCTGCTCGACCAGGTCTTCAAAAGGGAAATCCTGGTTGTCATAAGCGTGCAAACAGGTGGTTTTGATTTCATCCAGGAAGTCGCAAAAACGTTTGTGCCCCTGGGGCCGGCCGCGCATGACCAGGGTGTTGACAAACATACCGATCAGGGGGCGGAATTCTGCCAGGGGCCGGCCCAGGATGCCGCTGCCGATGGCGATATCCTCCTGACCGGTGATCTTAAAGATGAGCACCTGAAGGGCAGCCAATAGGTTCATGTACAGGGTGGACTCATGGGCCTGGGCCAGGGCTTTAAAAGTCTTCCCGGCCGCGGCTTCGAGCTTGAAATCGTAACTATCCCCGGCAAAGGTCATGAGTGCTGGCCTGGAAAAATCGGCGACCAAATTCAGCCGCGGGATATCGGTCGCATCGGCAAACTGGCTGAGCCAATAGGCCTGTTGGGCTTTTAAATAACCTGTGGCAAAGAGCTTTTCCTGCCAGACAGAATAATCCTTGTATTGGATGGGTAGGGGGGGCAGTTCCTCGCCGCTGTAAAGGCGGGTCACCTCTTCGATGAGGAGGCCCATCGAGGTGCCGTCGAAAACGATGTGGTGCATATCGATGAACAGCAGGTGGTTATTCCCCGGCAGGCTGAAGAGCACGGCCCGCACAAGCGGCGGCGAGCTTAGGTCAAACGGCTGGATGAACGCCTGGATGAGCCTTTCCAGGGCTAGCGGAGCGGCCTTTTCGGCGTCCAGGATCCGGTTCTCCAGGGGAAACGGCACAGCTCCCGGGTCCAGGATTTTCTGTCGCGGACCCTGCCCCACCATGACAAAAGCGGTGCGCAGGCTTTCGTGGCGCCCGATCACCCGGCAAAAAGCCTGCTCCAGTTTACCTTTGTCCAGGTTTCCGGCGAATAGAAAGGTGAAATGCTCGTTATAACCGACAAAATCCCGGGCGATATGTTGCAGGATAAAGAGCCGTTTTTGGGCCGCTGACAATAGATAATGTTCGGCTGCCGGGGCCGGTTCCGGCACCGGGTAGATCGTACCCGGAGAGGGACGTTTGGGCTGGCCGATATGTTGGGCCAACTGCTCGATGGTGGTGCAGCGGAAGAGTTCGTTTAAGGATATGTCGGCACTCAACTCCTGGTGGATGCGGGAGAGCATGGTAATGGCTTTTAGCGAATCGCCGCCGAGCTCGAAGAAATCGTCTTTGATGCCGATCTGATCATAGCCGAACAGCTGCTGCCAAATCTGGGCCAGGTTCATCTCGATCTCGTTCCCGGCTGCCACATAGGCGGAAGAGAGGTGGGAGCGCCGGTTGGCGGTCGGCTTTTGCCCTTTTTTGGGCATTTCCTGCCGCACGGTTTCCAGCCTGACCCACTGGTCGATGCGCACCTGTAAATCCCCGGCCGAGACGATCACCTGGGAAAAATCGTCGTTAAACAGGATACGGCGAAACGTCTCGATCCCTTCTCCCGGCAACATGTTCAACCGGTTGATGCTGGCCCCGATATGGGACTGCTCCGGCCGGCCATCCCAGGGCTGCCAGTCGCCCCAGTTCAGGCTGGTGAAGGGCACGGCCGCTCCCCGGTTGTAGCGGGCCACAAAAGCATCCATAAACTGGTTGGCCGAGGCATAGGCGATAAACCCCAGGCCGCCGAGTAGCGGGGACAAAGACGAGGTCAACAGGCAGAAATCGAGGGGTTGGTTAGCCAGGAGTGAAGACAGGGTTAAGAGACCATAGACTTTGGCCTGGAATTGCTCTAAGAACTCGGCCTGGCTGACCCGGGCCAGCACCCCAAAGCCCCTGCCTGAACCCAGGATGCCGGCCGCATGGATGACACCGTTGAGCGGCCCGAAACGCTCTTCTGCCCGGGAGAGGATGGCCGCCATTTCCTGGGCGTCGGCCACATCGGCGGTGACGGCCAGCACTTCCGCGCCCATTTCTTCAAGTGCTTTAACGGCAGCGATCTTGCGGCCTATACCCGGGTCTGCCCCCGGTTTTTTATCCCAATCGGGCCATTCCTGCCGGTCCGGGAGCGGGGAACGGGCGGTCAGGATGAGTTTGGCCCGGAAATTTTCGGCCAGGTAACCGGCCAGGGTCAGGCCGAGGCCACCCAGGCCGCCGGTGATCAAATAGACCCCGCCTGTCCGCAGCCGGGGAATGGGTTGTCCTTCCGGTATCCCGGCCAGGCGCACCGGTTCAAAGGTCTGGAGCCAGCGAAAACCATCCCGCCAGGCAATGACCGGGTCTTTGACCGGCTGCGCAAGCTCGGCCAGCAATTGCCCGAAGAGTCTTTTCTCCTGGCTGCTTCCAGGTTTGGGCAGGCAGATATCGAGTGCCCGGCAGCGAATATAGGGGTATTCCTGGGCGATCACCTTGAGCGCAGCCAGGATGGTCGATTTTTCCGGGGCCAGGGATTCCCGGCCGGTGACCTCCAGAACCTGGTCCAGCACCGCAGTCAGCTCGATATCGCTACCACCGGATAGACCGGACATGGCCCGGGCCAGGAAGACCAGGCTGTAGAGGCCATAGTATTGCGCTTTATCGAAGGTTTCCCGGCTGAGTTCCCTTTCCCCGCCACCGGTTAGCCCCCAGCAATGGACGATCCGTGACGGGCTGATGGCCTCTGCCGCAAGCTGCGAGAATAGGGCCCGGTAGTCCTCCTCTTTTCCCGGATCGAGGGTATAATCGTTAGCGCCGGTTTTTGCAAAGGCTTCCCCCGGTTTGACGGTGACGACCCGGTGGCCGTCAGCGGCGAGTCTTCGGGCCAGGTTGGCGCCCAGACCGCACCGGTCTAGCCACAAGAGCCAGGTGCCTTTCCCCCTCGCTGCTTTCAGCCGCGGAGAAACGGTGCGTTTAAAGGATGGCACATAGAACCAATCGGCAATATCGGGTTTTTTATCCAGGCTGTCCGGGAGACCGGTGAGTTTCTTCCCATAATCGAAGGGGTCGCCGCTGGCCGGGTAATAGTGGCGGTCAAAAGGATAGCTGGGCAGGGAGAGGCGGTGTCTCTTCTCCCCAGTATAAAAATTACGCCAATCCGGGGTTCTCCCATAGAGCCACAACCGGCCCACCTGGGAGAGGAGAAAATAGTGGTCGGATACCTGGCGCTGGGGGTGGCGAACCAGGTGGATCACCTGTTCCCGGGCCCCTTCTTGCAGGTAGCGCCCGACCAGGGCGCTCAAATCGCGGCCCGGGCCGACCTCGACAAACAGGGCGTTGGGGCGCTTAGCGATGATTTTCTTTAAACCATCGGCAAAGAGCACCGGCTGCTGCAAGTGGGCAGACCAGGAATGGGGATTAACGGCCTGTCCGGGTTTTACCCAGTCGCCGGTCACATTCGAGATGTAGGGAACCTGCGGCCCGTGCCGGTTCAGCGATTTGACTTTGGTCTCGAAATCTTCGATTATGGGCCGCATCAGGGGCGAATGCAGCGGTCTGGATACAGGCACCGTCAAGCACAAGATCCTCTTTTGCTGCAGCCGTTTTTCAAAGGCGGCCACATTCTCCGGCTGGCCGGTGACAATGCAACTGGGCCCGTTATCGATGGCCAGGAAAAGCTCCAGGTCGCTGTTTTCTGCCAGCAGGGCGGTTAATGCCGTCCGCTCCACGGGTACGCTCAACATGGCCCCGGGCTTTAGCCCCTGGATCAGCCGGCCACGGGTCACCACCAGGGCCAGGGCATCTTCCAGGGAAAAGACCCCGGCCACACAGGCGGCCGCATATTCGCCGAAACTGTAACCGATCATGGCCGCCGGGTTCAGGCCCCAGAGCATCAACAAACGGGCCAGCGCATATTCGATGATAAACAGGCTGACCTGGGCGATCTCCACCTGGTCTAGCGGTTGCGCCGAAGCCGGTGATAGGGGCGGATAGAGAATTTCTTTCAAGGAGATACCGAGCAAAGGTCCGACAGCGGCAAAGCACCGGTCCAGCTCCTGGGCAAACCGCGGTTCCTTGTCGTACAAATCCCGGCCCATACCGGTGTATTCGGAGCCGAGGCCGGGGAACATAAAGACCAATGGCCGGTCCGGGTTTTCTTCGGTCAAAGCAAAAGTCTTGACCTTCTCGTGGCCCGGGGAAGAAAAGAGCGAAACGATGTCTCCTGTCCGGCTGCAGACGGCAAAACGGCGAAAAGGAAAGGCCCGCCGGCCTGTTTGCAGGGTATAAGCGATATCGGGGAATTCGGCCTGGGGATTTTCCCGGAGATAATCGGCCAGGTTGGCCGTCATCTTCTCTAAAGCGGTCTCGCTCTTGGCCGATAAGACCACCAACCGGTAGCCATCAACCGGGGGTGTGTTTGAAGGACCTATTTCCGGGGCCTCTTCCAGGATAACATGGGCATTGGCACCACCGATACCGAATGCGCTTACCCCGGCCCGCCGGGGATAAGGTCCGGCCCCCCAGTCGGTGAGGACGGTATTCACATAAAAAGGGCTGTTAGCGAAATCGATGGCCGGGTTGGGGGTTTGAAAATGGAGGCTGGCCGGGATCTGGCGGTTAACCAGGCAGAGCACCGTTTTAATGAACCCGGCAATACCGGCCGCCGTATCCAGGTGACCGATATTGGTCTTGACCGAGCCGATGGCGCAAAACTGTTTTTTACCGGTGTGAAACGCCTCGGTGCTGGCGGCGATCTCGATCGGGTCCCCCAGGCTGGTGCCGGTGCCGTGGGCTTCCAGGTAGGAGATGCTCTCGGCCGGGATGCGGGCCAGTTTCTGCGCCATCATAATGACATCCCGCTCGCCCCGGGTGCCGGGGGCCGTATAACCGACTTTTCCCTGGCCGTCGTTGTTGGCCGCCGATCCTTTAATCACCGCATAGATATGATCCCCATCGGCCAGGGCCTCCGGCAGGCGCTTGAGCACCGCCACCCCCACCCCTTCGCCAAAAATCGTACCGTTGGCCTGGGCATCGAAGGCCCGGCATAGGCCATCGGGCGATAAGATCATGCCCTCCTGGTACAAATAACCGGGTTTACCCTGCGTATCCAGGGCAATCCCGCCCACCAGGGCCAATCGGCACTCCCCGGTTAATAGCGACCGGCAGCCCAAATGAACGGCCACCAACGAAGTGGAGCAGGCGGAAAAAAATGTCAGGCCCGGCCCTTTCAGATCGAGCTTATAGGCCAGGAGCGTGGCCAGGCTATCCTTTTCGCTCAACAGGTGCGAGGCCCAGGCGCCCAGGTTCCGGTTTTTACCCGATAAAATGGTAAACAACTGCCAGGAAAAACTGGAAGAAGCACCCACATAGCAGCCGATCGGGCCGTCGAAGGCCAGCGGGTCATACCCGGCATCTTCCAGGGCAGCCCAACTGCTTTGCAGGAAAAGACGCGCCTGGGGGGAGAGGACCTCGGCTTCAGCCGGTGAGTAACCAAAAAACGGGGCATCGAAATAGTCTTTATCGGCCAGCACCGGCATGGCCTTCACATAACGGGGGTCTTTTAAGAGTTGGGCTTCTACCCCGGCTGCCTGTAGCTCTTCATCCGAGAAAAAGGTAATGGCGTGCCGGCCGGCTGTTAAATTATCCCAGAAAGACCGGATGTCCGGGGCGCCCGGGAAACGCCCGGCCATACCGGTAACGGCTATCTCGAGCCCGGTGGGTTTGTTTACTGGGGATTCGGCCATTTAAATCTCCTTAAAAAGTTCGATCGATTTTTCCAATAGCTCGCCGGCCTGCTGGTGATCGGTTGGTTCAGGCACCGCCTGGGCATTCCCTTTTAGGTGTTGGCTCAAGGTCCTGATGGTCGGAAAAGAGAACATGGTCACCACCGGCACCTCTTTTTGCACCAACTCTTTGAGCTTACGGCTGATTTGCACCAGGTCCAGGGAACTGATGCCCAGCTCGAAGAAATTATCATCCAGGCCGACCCGGTCGAGGCCCAGGAAATCGGCCAGCATCCGGGCCAGCAGTTGCTCGAGCTCGTCCACCGGTATAAGACCGGTAAAAGGGGCCGGGCCAGCCGCTGTCGGTCCTCCGGTCACCCCTTCCGTGTCCCTGGCTGCCGGAAGCGGTAAGGCCACATCCCGCACCGCTACCGCCACCTGGGAAAGACCACTGGAAAGGATGCGCTCAAAAGCCTCTGCCCCTTCCGCAGGGAGAATCTCATCCTGGAGCGACAGCGGGCCGACCTTTTGCAGGTCTTTGACGGCTTCGACAGCCATGCCCACCTCCTGCCAACTGCCCCAGTTGACGCTGATGCAGGGCATGCCGGTTTGGGCCGCCCGGCCCTGGGCAAACGCATCCAGGAAAGCATTGGCCGACACATAGGCCACCTGGCCAAACGGGGCCAACATCGAGCTTAAAGAAGAGCAGAGTAAAAAGAAATCGACCTTTTGCCCGGCCAGCAGCCTGTCTATGAATAAGGTGCCGGCCACTTTGGGGGCCAGCACCGGGTCTGAATTTTCCCGGGTTCGCTGCTGGATCATGCCGCCATCGGGCAATCCGGCCGCATGGATAATCCCATCGATGGCACCGAAACGTTCCCGGGTCTGCCGGATCACGGCCTCCATTTGCGACCTATCGGCCACATCGGCGGAAAAGACCTGCACCGAACCGCCGCGGGCGATAAGCCCTCTAAGCTGGCCGATTTTCCGGCTGATGGGGTCATCTTCCCCATGGGCCTGGAGCCATTCGGCCCATTGCTCCGCGGGCGGGAAAGGGGAGCGACCGATCAAGACCAGCCGGGCCTTGACCCGGTCCACCAAGCGGCTGGCCAGGGTCAGGCCGATGCCGCCCAAACCGCCGGTGACCAGGTAAACGCCATTCTCTTTTAAGGGCAGGGAAGCGGGATCTGGTTTTTCCAGCCTGGTGGGCACCAGCGACCTGACCCAGCGATAGGGCCCGCGCCAGGCCACCACCGGTTGACGGTCTGCGGCGGTCATCTCCAGCAAGAGCTTTTGCGGATCAAGGGCCTGGAGGTCGATGCTCTTACAGGTAATGTGTGGGTATTCCAGGCCGGTCACCTGCACCGGGCCCAGCACCAGGGCCTTTCCCGGGAATAGGCCGTCGCCACCGGTGACCTCCTGCATGCGGTCGGTCACCACATCGATGTGCACCGGTAAAGAGGGGGCCAACCGGCCCAGGGCCTGGGCGATAAAGATCAGGCTGTAAAATCCTGTCTCCAGGGCGGCCCCGATATCACAGCCATCTTCAGGCCGGGAAACCGGCCCGGTCACATTCCACAAATGCACAATCCGGGCCGGTAGGCGACCCGATCGCTGCAGGTCCGAAAACAGGGCCTCATAATCCTCTTTTTGGCCTGGGGCCAGACGATAAAGGTTCTCTGAAACCTTCGTAAACGCCCCCCCTTTTTCGACCACGATCACCGGTGCCGGTCTAAGCCGTTCCTCTGCCGGCAAGCAATCGGTCAACTCCCGGTAAAAGCCCAGGTCATCGGCAAAGATCAGCCAGGGCGAGAGTAGCGGTTCTTTGACCGGGGGCCTGGAGAGGCTGGAGCGCACCCATTGGGGCGTATAGAACCAATCGGCCAGATCGGGTTTCTTCCCCCTGGCCGGCGTTCCCGGTAGGGTAATGCCGCTTATCGCACCGCTGGGGAACTTGAGCGGGAAAGCCCGCTTCTCAAACGGATAGCTGGGCAGGGAGAGGCGGCGCCGTTCCCGGGTTGAGTGAAAGGCCGGCCAGTCGACCGCTGCCCGGTGGAGCCATAACCGGCCCACCTGGGCCAGGAGGAAGCGACTGTCCGGCGCTTCCTCCTGGGGGTGACGAATAAGGTTAACGATCAAAGGATTGCCTTTCTTTTCCCGGTGTTTGCGGACAAATGTGCACAGGGCGCTTCCCGGCCCCAGCTCGACGAACAAGGGGTTATCCAGCTTAAAGAGTTCCGCCAGGCCGTCGGCAAAGCGCACCGGGTTTCTCAAGTGGGTGCTCCAATAATTCGCTTGCCGCACCTCATCCGCATCGATCCAGCGGCCGCTCAGGTTGGAAATGTAGGCCAGGGTCGGTGCTTTTGGTTTGACCGCCGAGACGGTGGCGGCAAAATCGGCCAGCACCGGGGCCATCATCGGGGAATGAAAAGCATGGGAGGTGTGCAGCTTGCGGGCTTCGATACCCTGGTCTAGAAATTTTTTTAACAGACCGCTTATCGCCGCCTCCTGGCCGGAGACCGTGCACAGCGACGAGCTGTTGACCGCTGCCAGGGAAACTTCACTCTCCAGGTCTTTAATAAACGGCATCACCTGCTCTTCCGGCAAGGGCACACCGAGCATGGCGCCGCCGGGCATTTGCTGCATCAGTCTTCCCCGTTCCAGGACCACCCGCAAAGCCTCTTCTAAAGTGAATACCCCGGCCAGGCAGGCGGCTACGTACTCGCCGATGCTGTGGCCGATCATGGCCTGGGGCCTGATGCCCCAGTGCATCAGCAGCCGGGCTAAGGCATATTCCACGCTGAATAACAGGGGCTGGGCCAGGTCGGTTTGCTCGATGCTACCGCCAGCCGCCGGGTCGTCGGGGTACAGGAGGCTTCTAAAATCTTTGCCCGAAAGACCGTGCAAAATCTTAAAACAGCGGTCCAGTTCCTGCCGGAAGGGTGATTCCGTCTCGTACAGCCCCAGGGCCATGTCGACGTACTGGGAGCCCTGGCCGGAGAACATAAAAATGACCTGTGGCTCCTGCCGGCCATCGGCCAGGGCCTGGGAAGTGGACAATTCGCTGTTATCCTGGGGCCGGCGCAGCCGATCGGCTGCCTCTGCCGGGGAATCGCCGTTACAGACCGCCAGGTAACGGTGGGCAAATGCGGCCCGGCCCACCTGTAGGGTATAAGCGACATCGGCCAGCGAGGGGTTTGTAGGTGCAGCGGGCGATTGGGGAAAAGCGGCCAAAAACCCGGCCAGGTTTTCCCGCATCTGCTCCAAAGATCCGGCGCTCCGGGCAGATAACGGGAGGAGAAAAGCCTCCCCCACCAGGGGGGGACGCACGAATGCGTCCCCCTTAGGTGTTAAAGGCTCTTCGCCTTTATTGTGGTGTGGTGATTCTTCTAAGATGATATGGGCGTTGGTACCGCCCATGCCGAAGGAGCTGACAGAGGCCCGGCGGGGAAAGCCGCCGGTCTGCCACTCCTTGAGCGTCGTGTTCACGTAAAAAGGGCTATTTTCAAAATCGATTTTCGGGTTGGGCGTGTGAAAATGCAGGCTGGGCGGGATTTGCCGGTGAAAGAGGCAGAGCGCCGCCTTGATGAAACCGGCCGCTCCGGCGGCTGCGTCCAGGTGGCCGATATTGGTCTTAACCGAGCCCAGGGCACAAAAATTTTTCTTTTCCGGGTCAAAGCCGAAAGCCAGTTTTAGGGCCTCTATTTCCACCGGATCGCCCAGTTCGGTGCCGGTGCCGTGCGCCTCCACATAACCGATGGTCTCCGGCCCAAGGCCGGCAGCCGCCAGTGCGGCCCGGATCACCTCGGCCTGGCCCTCGATACTGGGTGCGGTAAACCCTACCTTGCGCCAGCCGTCGTTGTTAATCGCCGCTCCTTTGACCACCGCATAGATGTGATCCCCATCGGCCAGGGCCCCGTCCAGGAGCTTGAGCACCACCACGGCCGTGCCGTTCCCCACCACCGTACCCCCGGCTTTGGCGTCGAAGGCCCGGCAATGACCGTCCGGCGATGAGATCATGCCCTGCTGGTACAGGTAACCGGCCTTCTCGAATAGGGTCACCGAGGTGCCGCCAGCCAGGGCCAGGTCGCATTCCCCGTCGATAATACCCCGGCAGGCCAGGTGAATGGCCACCAGGGACGTGGAACAGGCGGTCTGCACGAACAGGGCCGGACCTTTCAGGTTGAACTTGTAAGCGATGCGGGTGCTTAAAAAATCTTTATTCATCAACTGCCAGGAAGCGAAGCTGCCCAGGACTTCGGTCTTACCGGCCAGGTGCAGCCGGGCCTCCCACTCGAAATTGTAGGTGGCACCGGCATAAAAACCGATCGGGCCCGGGTAGGTGAAGGGGTCATAAGCGGCATCTTCCAGGGCAGTCCAGGCGCATTCGTGCAAGAACCGCGCCTGGGGATCGATAATTTCTGCCTCTCTCAGACTGTACCCGAAAAAACCGTTGTCAAAAAATTCGATATCGGCTAACCGGCCATTGGCCCTGACATAATGCGGATCTTTCAAAAATTGCGGCTCTACCCCGCTTTCGCTTAATTCTTCAGCGGTAAAAAAGGAAATCGATTCTTTCCCCTGGGCGAGATTTTCCCAGAACCGGGAAATATCTCCAGCGCCGGGGAAACGCCCGGCCATACCGATAACGGCGATATCTTTTCCTCCGCCCGCCGGCCTTCTGCCCGCCCCGAAAGATTCTTCGCCGGCAGCTAGCGGTTTTTCCCCGGTTAAACCCGCTCCCAGGTGTGCGGCCAAAGAGCGGATAGTGGGGAAGCGGAACAGGGTCATGACCGGCATTTTCATATCCAGGGCCTGGTTGAGACGGTGGTTGAGTTTAATGATCGACAGGGAATTCCCGCCCAGGTCGAAGAAGTTGTCGTCGATACCGATCTGGTCGCGGTGGAGCACCTCTTTCCAGGCTTCAAAAATGGCTTTTTCCCTTGCCGACCGGGGAAGAACATACTTCCCGGGCTCTTTGGCAGTAATGATTTGTGGGTCCGGCAAAGAGGTGCGGTCGACTTTGCCATTGGCATTGAGGGGCAGCTTCTCCATCATCAGCCAATGAGACGGGATCATGGTGTCGGGTAGGCTGCGGGATAAAAATTCACGTAAGACCTGGCTTTCCAGGTGTCGACCGGCTTTGGTCACCAGGTAGGCACATAGTGCCTTTTCACCTGACTGGTCTTCCTGGGCCAACACCACTGCTTCCTTGACCTCCGGGTGCCGGAGCAATTGGGCCTCGATCTCGCCCGGTTCGATGCGGAAACCCCTGATCTTGACCTGGTCATCGACCCGTCCCAAAAATTCGATGGTGCCGTCATCCAGCCAGCGGCCCCGGTCGCCGGTCTTGTATAGGTGAGGGGTGAGGGGTGAGGGGTGAGTGGTGGGGGGTGATTGGTAGGGGGCGGGGCTTACGCACCAATCCCCTTCACTACCGGCCAAAACTGTGCTCAGTTTTGCCTGCGGCTTCACGAATTGCGGGCTTTCCGCAATTCGGTTCAGCATGCCCGTTCCGGGGATTGCTGCTGCGCCCCGCTCGCATCTGCTAGCACCGGCACCAGACCACCAGTCTCCCCTCTCCACACTTGGAGAGGGGTTGGGGGTGAGGTTCAAGGTCACAAACCGCTCCGCCGTTAGCTCCGGGTTATTCAGGTAGCCGCGCGCCAGGCCATCGCCGCCTACCCAGATCTCGCCCTTCACCCCGACCGGCTGCACCCGGCCCCGGGCATCCAAAATATAAACCGCACTATTGCTGACCGGCCTCCCAATCGGTATCCGCTCTTCATAATCCCTCCCAATCTTCAGGCAGGTAGAAAACGTCGTATTCTCCGTCGGCCCATAGCCGTTGACCACCGTTAAGCCTTTATTCTCGCGGCGCACCCGGTTGATGTGCACCGGGGAGAGCACATCGCCACCCACCAGCAGCCGGGTCAAGGGGTTAAATATCCGGCTATCCTGCTCCAATAATTGGTTAAAGAGCGGCGCACTCAGCCACAGGGTGTTAATTTGCATGTCTTTTAGGGTCGATCCCAGGCGCTGGGCATCCAGGATGGTCTCTTTCGATACCAGGCAGAGCAAACCGCCATTGAGCAGAGGCCCCCAGATTTCGAAGGTGGTGGCATCAAAGCCGGGTGCGCCGGTCAGCAGGAGGCGGGTAGCGGCCGAGAGGGCGACGAAATTGGGGTTAATGACCAGGCGGATGACATTTCTGTGGCAGACCATGACGCCCTTGGGCTGCCCGGTCGACCCGGAGGTGTACATGACATAGGCGAGATCCGTAGGGGCGAACTGCCGTTCGCCCTTGCATTCCGCACCGATATCCTGAATGGGCGAACAGCAGTTCGCCCCTACAGTCTGTGGGCCAATGACAATCTCGGCCCCGGAATCCGCCAGCATGTACTGGCGGCGGGCCTCCGGTAAATCGGGGTCTAAGGGCAGGTAAGCGGCCCCGGCTTTCAAGATGGCCAGGATACCGACGATCATATCGATCGACCGCCCCACCTGCAGACCGACGATGGTATCAGGTAAAACCCCCTTCTCGATCAACTCTCCGGCCAGGCCCGAGGCCAGCCGGTCAAGCCCGCTATAGCTAAAAGAACAGTGTAGGGGCGAATTGCCATTCGCCCCAACTATCGATATCCTATCGGGCGACTTTACCACCTGCTCGGCAAAAATTTCCTGGATCAGCTTCTCCCGGGGATAGTCCACGGCCGTATCGTTAAACGCCAGCAACACCTGCTCCCGCTCGGCTTCATCCATCATTTCTAGATCCTGGATCTCCCGGTACGGATCGGCTGCGACAGCCTGTAAGATATGCCGGTAATACCCGGTAAATCTCCGGATCGTTTCCTCTTTAAAAAGACTGGTACTGTATTCCAGGCTAAAGGCCAGGTTATCGCCATCCTCCACCCCCATCAGGGTCAAATCGAATTTGGCCGTACGGTGGGCATAGGGGTATGGGGCCAGGCGCAAACCAGACAGGCCGACCCGACTTTGTTCCATATTTTGTAATCCGAACATCACATCAAAAATGGGGCTACGTCCGGTATCCCGCTTAATGTGCAACCTGTCGACCAAGTCATCCAGCGGGTAGTCCTGGTCCTGGAAAGCAGCCAGTGTGTTCTCCCGCACCTCTTCCAGCCATAACCGGAACGGTTTACTGCCCTGGAAGAAATTGCGTAAAGGTAGGGTGTTGACGAACATGCCGATAATCCCACCCAGGTCTGCGTGACGCCGGCCAGCCACCGGTGTACCGACCACGATATCGGCCTGACCTGATAATCGTGCCAGGAACACATAATAAGCGGCCAGGAGCACCATGTACAAACTCGCATTGGCCTGGATTGCCAGGACTTTTAAGCGGGCCGTTACCTCCCGGTCGATGGTAAAACCCAGATAAGACCCGGCATAGTCCTGGATCACCGGCCGGGGATAGTCGGTGGGCAACCGGAGAACCGGTATTTGCTCCTTGAACTGCTCAAGCCAATAAACAGCTTGTTTTTTCAAAGCTTCTTTTTGTTCCTGGCTGTTTTGCCACTCCGAATAGTCCTTATACTGGATACTGACCGGCGGCAGGGGTATCCCGGCGTACAGGGTGGTCAGTTCTTTGACCGTTATACCCTCGGATACCCCGTCTGAGATGATATGGTGCATATCGACCATCAGGAGGTGTTTCTCTTCGGCCAGGCCGATCAGACCGACGCGCAGCAGGGGTGCCCGGGCCAGGTCAAACGGCCGGATAAAGTCCTGGACTATGATCTCTATCAGTTCCTGTCCACTCTGTCCACCTTGTCCACTACGTCCATCAGCCCTAAAAACTTCCAGCCCGAAAGCAACCTGGTCCAGCACCCGCTGCACCGGCTCGCCATCTACCAGGGTAAAAAAAGTACGCAGGCTCTCATGGCGGGCGATTAAATCCTGGAAAGATTCCTTTAGTCTTTCCCGGTCCAACCCTCCTTCCAGCACGTAGACACCCGAAATATTGTAACGGGTACTCGACTCTTCCATGGCCTGCAAGATATATAAGCGGGTCTGGGCAGAAGAGAGGCGGTAGTATTCCTTCTTTTCGACCGCTTCGATTCCCTGGGTCCGGGTTTTCCCGCCCTGGAGCTGCTGCATAAACTGGATGATAGCCGCTTTTTTTTCCTTTAACTCAGCCAACAATTCCGGGTCCAGGTCACCCTTTGGCACCTTAATTTTGAGCTGCTTATCGACCAATTGCAGCTTCACCCCTGCTTTTTCAAGCCTGGAGAAAAGAAGGAGTACATTGGTCATAGGATGATCTCCTTTTCAAATTTGATGTTTTCGTCCGCTTCTCTGTCGATCCATTGGGCGGCCCTGATCAGGCGAGCCATATCCCGGATAGTAGAGGTAGCCTCAAAAATCTCCACCAGTCGGATATCGACACCAAAAAATTTATTGATTTTGGCAATCAACACCATGGCCCTGAGCGAATGGCCGCCCACTTCGAAAAAATTATCATCGATACCGATCGGTGGTAAAGATTCAGCCTGGTCCTCTCTCCCCAGTACCTCTGCCCAGATGGCGGCCAGTTTTTGCTCGATTTTGTCTCGCGGGGCCGTATAAATTCTGGCTATCTTGAACTCAGGCTCCGGTAAAGCCTTGCGGTCCAGTTTCCCATTCGGTGTCAGGGGGATATTTTCCAGGGGTACGAAATAGGCCGGCACCATATAATGGGGTAAAATTCCAGCTAAATATTCCCGCAGCGTCTCGACATCGAGATCGGGCAGCATCGCCACCACATAGGCGCACAAGTATTTCTCTTTTCGCTCATCTTCCCTCACCGCCACCACTGCTTCTCTGATCTGATCATGGTTCATTAACTGTATCTCTATCTCCCCCGGCTCGATGCGGAACCCCCTGATCTTGACCTGTTGGTCGATGCGGCCCAAAAACTCGATGGTGCCGTCATCCAGCCAGCGGCCCAGGTCACCGGTCTTGTAAAGGTGATTGGTGATTGGTGAGGTTACAAACCGCTCCGCGGTCAGCTCGGGGTTATTCAGGTAGCCCCGCCCCACCTGCACACCCCCAATCGTCACCTCCCCCATCACCCCCTTCGGCAACAGCCGGCCGTACTTATCCAGAATATAGATTTTCGTATTCGCTACCGGCCGGCCGATGGACGGTGATTCCGGGATCACCCCGGCCGGATCCAGGGTTAATGTTGTCACCACATGCGTCTCCGATGGTCCATAATGGTTGTGCAAATAGACGTGCCGTTCCTGCAAGAACATCCTGAACCTGTCGCTGACCATCGCCTGCTCTCCAGCAGTCTGGATGTGGCGCACACAGGTTGGAAATTTCCCGGCATATTCCTCTTCCCCAAAAATGGTCTTCAAAAACGACATCGGCAACATCACCGTCTTGATCTCGTTTTCCTCGATCAGCCCAAATAGTTTCTCAATATTCCCCCTCGTCTCCTCATCGATCAGACATATCTTACCGCCAGCCAGGAGGCTAGAGAAAATTTCCTGGAACGACACGTCAAAGCTAATGGAGGTAAACTGTAAAACCGAGCTGAAGTCGAGGTTGGTGTGGCCAAAGCTGAAAAAAAGCAGGTTTACCAGGTTAATGTGCTCCAACATCACCCCTTTCGGACGACCGGTGGAACCCGAAGTGTAAATCAAATAGAGCAAATCATGAGCGGTGTTGACCGGCAGCGGATTATCGCCAGCCCCGGCGTATACTTCCGGCTGCCTTAAGTCCAGCACGTGCATCCCGGCAGGGATTTTCTGTAGCTCTTCCCGGGGATAATGGGTCAAAATCAATTTTACACCACTGTCTGCCAGCATATAGGCGCATCTTTCAGCCGGATATCCCGGGTCGATCGGCAGATAAGCGCCGCCGGCCTTCAAAATCCCCAGCAGGCCGACAATCATGTCTACCGAACGCCTTACCATCAAGCCCACAACCGTATTCGGTTTAACCCCATGTTTACGCAACCCATGAGCCAAACGGTTGGCTCTCTCGTTCAATTGGCGGTAACTCACTTCCGCAGCTTCACCGCCGGACAGATCCCTTGCCGGCCCCTTTACGGCAATATGGTCCGGCGTCCGCTCGACTTGCTCCTCGAATAATCCATGCACCGTCTTTTGTAGCGGAAAATCCTTCGCCGTTTGATTGAAAATCGCCGTTAATTCCTCTCTTTCCGCAACCGACAGGATATCTATCTCCTTTAACCGTCTCGCATCATTGTCAAGTATTTCTGAAATAATTTTTGTAAAATAGCCGATAAATCGCCGGCTAGTGCTCTCCTTAAAAAGCTTCTGGCAATACTCCAGGCTAAATTGCAGACGGTCTCCCCGGTCTACAATCGCCAGTTGGAGATCAAATTTCGCTGTCCGGTTCTCATATTCGTTCTGTAGGCCGCCTTCTTCCGTCGAAATATCGAAATTCTCCCCCGCACGATCCAGGAAATTCAACATCGCATCAAATAGGGGATTGCGGCTGGTATCCCGCCGCACCACGAGCAAGTCCACCAATTCCTCAAAAGGAAATTCCTGGTTTTCAAAGGCTTTCAACGTTTGCGCTTTCACTTCGCCGACAAACTCCAAAAACCCCATTTCCCCGCGGGGGAAATTTCTCATCGCCAGCGTGTTGACAAACATGCCGACAATATGCTCCAGATCGGCATGACGCCGGGCCGCTATGGGTGAACCCACGATAATATCTTCCTGGCCACTCAACTTTGCCAGCATGATGGAAAAAACTGCCAACGCCAGCATATACAGGGTAACCCCCTGTCTAGCCGCCATTTCCCGTAGTCCGGTCTCAACTTCTTTTGGTAAGATAAAACCCAGGCAACCGCCGTCGAAACTCTGGGTTCCCGGTCGCGGGTAGTCTACCGGCAGTCGAAGTACCGGGAGCTCGCCCGAAAGGGTTTCAAGCCAAAACCCCTGCTGTGGCTTTAACCGTTCGCGCACTTCCGGCCGATTCTGCCACTCGGCAAAATCCCGGTATTGAAGCTGTAGTGGCGGCAATTCTTCCCCCCGGTAAAGGGCCATAAACTCCCTGATCAGCATTTTCATAGAGGCGGCATCGGTGATGATGTGGTGCATATCGACCATCAGGAGGTATTTCTCTTCGGCCAGGCCGATCAGACCGACGCGCAAAAGGGGCGCATGGGTTAGATCAAAGGGGCGCACAAAACCCTGGATGATTGTCTCTATCAGCTCTTGTCCTTTATGTCCCTGATGTCCTTTTGGTCCTTCAAGCTCATATACTTCCAACTCAAAGTCAATCCTCTCATGTACCCGCTGCACCGGCATCTCATCCACCATCACAAAAGAGGTTCTCAAACTCTCGTGGCGCTCGATCAATCCCTGGAAAACCATTTTTAACCGGTCTTCATCGACATTCTCCGGCAACGTGACCATAAAGGGTGAGTTGTAGGCCGTACTTTGCAGATCCAACTGCTGGATGATGAATAAACGTTTTTGGGTCGAAGAGAGTGAATAATACTGCTTTTTCTCCGTTGGCTTCAGACTTTCGTAGTCATCGGTTTCGGCGGCCCGAATCTGGGACGAAAGCCCGGCAATCGTCGCACTCTTAAAAAAGTCAGCCAGGCGGATTTGTACCTGGAATTTTTTGTGGATCAGGGCAAGCAAGGTGGTGGCCTTCAATGAGTGACCGCCCAGGGAAAAAAAGTTATCGGTAATGCCGATCTGCGGGTCCTCGATACCCAGGACCTCGGCCCACAGAGAGACCAATCGGCGTTCGCTCTCATCCCTGGCCGCTACATAATGCTGGCTGGCTTTGATGTCCGGTTCAGGCAAAGCTTTACGATTGATTTTACCCGAAACGGTTAACGGTAGGCACTCCAGGGTGATGACATGCGCCGGGATCATATAGTCGGGTAGGCTGCGGGATAAAAATTCACGTAAGACCTGGCTTTCCAGGTGTCGACCGGCTTTGGTCACCAGGTAGGCACATAGTGCCTTTTCACCTGATTGGTCTTCCCGGGCCAACACCACCGCTTCCTTGACCTCCGGGTGCCGGAGTAACCGGGCCTCGATCTCGCCCGGCTCGATGCGGAAACCCCTGATCTTGACCTGGTCATCGACCCGTCCCAAAAATTCGATGGTGCCGTCATCCAGCCAGCGGCCCCGGTCGCCGGTGCGATAGAGACGATTGGTGAGTGGTGAGTGGTGAGTGGTGGCTGGCGTGCTGGGTGAGGGCCTGAATTTCTCCGCGGTTAGCTCTGGGTTATTCAGGTAGCCGCGCGCCAGGCCATCGCCACCTACCCAGATCTCGCCCTTCACCCCGACCGGCTGCACCCGGCCCCGGGCATCCAAAATATAAACCGCACTGTTGCTAATCGGCCTCCCGATCGGTATCCGCTCTTCATAATCCCGCCCAATCTTCAGGCAGGTAGAAAACGTCGTATTCTCCGTCGGCCCATAGCCATTGATCACCGTTAAGCCTTTATTTTCCCGGCGCACCCGGTTGAGGTGCACCGGGGAGAGCACGTCGCCGCCCACCAGCAACCAGGTCAAGGGGTTAAACATACGGCTATCCTGCTCCAGTAACTGGTTAAAGAGCGGGGCGCTCAGCCACAGGGTGTTGATTTGCATATTTTTTAGTGTCGATCCCAGGCGCTGGGCATCCAGGATGGTCTCTTTCGATACCAGGCAGAGCAAACCGCCGTTGAGCAAGGGGCCCCAGATTTCGAAGGTGGTGGCATCAAAGCCGGGTGCGCCGGTCAGCAGGAGGCGGGTAGCGGCCGAGAGGTCGATGAAATTGGGGTTAATGACCAGGCGGATGACATTTCCGTGGCAGACCATGACGCCCTTGGGCTGCCCGGTAGACCCGGAGGTGTACATGATGTATGCGAGACCCGTAGGGGCGAACTGCCGTTCGCCCTTGCATTCCGCACCGATATCCTGAATGGGCGAACAGCAGTTCGCCCCTACAGTCTGTGGGCCAATGACAACCTCCGCCCCGGAATCCGCCAGCATGTACTGGCGGCGGGCCTCCGGTAAATCGGGGTCTAAGGGCAGGTAAGCGGCCCCGGCTTTCAATATGCCCAGTATACCGATGATCATCTCGATCGACCGTCTCACCTGCAAACCGACAATGCTATTGGGTAAAACCCCCTTCTCGATGAGTTCCCCGGCCAGGTCGGCAGCCTTTCTGTCAAGCTCTTTATAACTCACAGAACCATGTAGGGGCGAATTGCCATTCGCCCCAACTAGCGATATCCTATCGGGCGACTTTACCACCTGTTCAGCAAAAATTTCCTGGATCAGCTTCTCCCGGGGATAGTCCACGGCCGTATCGTTAAACGCCAGCAACACCTGCTCCCGCTCGGCTTCATCCATCATTTCTATATCTGCCAACCGCTGCTCCGGGTCTTTCAACACAGCCATCACCACGCTCCGGTAATAGTGACTGAACCGCGCGATTGTTTCCTGTTTAAACAGGCTGGTACAGTATTCCAGGGAAAATGTCAGTTTCTCTCCTGCCATTTCTGCCGTCAGAGTCAGGTCAAATTTGGCTGTCTTCGCTTGTACCCGGTGAGGACCCAACTGCAAACCGGGGATCTCCAGGCCCGGGATATCCATATTCTGCCAGGAAAACATCACGTCGAACAACGGATTCCGGCTCATATCACGGTTTTTGACCACCCGGTCGACCAACTCATCGAACGGGTAATCGTGATAATCAAAAACCGATAACGTACTTTCCCTTACCTCAACCAAAAAACCGGTGAAATTCTTCTCTCCTACGGGAAAATGGCGTAAAGCCAGGGTGTTGACGAACATGCCGATGACCGATTCGATTTCCGTCCGATCCCGGCCAGCTATGGGCGTGCCCACCACTATATCCTCCTGGCCGGAGAGTTTGCTTAAAAAAACATAGAAAACGGCCAGCAGTACCATGAACAGGCTGGAATCGTTTGCTAATGCCAGGTCTTTTAAGGCCAGGCTCTCCTTTTCTTTTATCTCAAAACCCAGGGTATTACCGGCAAAACTCTGCCTGGGTGGTCGGGAATAATCAAAAGGCAGGTGTAAAACCGGGATGTCCCCCTGGAACTGCGACACCCAAAAACTCTCTTTCTCCTGGCTATTTTTTCTTAACCCTGACCGGTTTTGCCAGTCGGCGTAATCTTTGTATTGGGTCGGCAACCGCCCGGGTGTTTCGCCGCTGTAGAGGGCCACAAAATCCCTGATCATGATGCCCATTGAAACGCCGTCCGAGATGATGTGGTGCATATCGACCATCAAGAAGTGTTTCTCTTCGGCCAGGCCGATCAGGCCGACGCGCAGCAGGGGTGCCCGGGCCAAGTCAAACGGCCGGATAAAGTCCTGAATAATGGTCTCTACCAGTTCTTGTCCTTTATGTCCCTTTTGTCCTTTTGGTCCTTCTATTTCATGTACTTCTATCTCAAAGTCAATCCTCTTAAGCACCCGCTGCACCGGCTCGCCATCTACCAGGGTAAAAAAAGTACGCAGGCTCTCATGGCGGACGATCAAGCCCTGGAAAGATTCTTTTAATCTGTCCCGGTCCAATTCTCCTTCCAGCACGTAGACACCCGAAATATTGTAGCGGGTACTCGACTCTTCCATGGCCTGCAAGATATATAAGCGGGTCTGGGCAGAAGAGAGGCGGTAGTATTCCTTCTTTTCGACCGCTTCGATCTTCGTGCTCCCGGTTCTGTCGGCCTGTCGTTCATGCAAAAACCGGAGGATAGCCGCTTTTTTTTCCTTTAACTCAGCCAACAATTCCGGGTCCAGGTTCCCCCGGTGCATATTGATTTTGAGATGATCGCCCTCCACTCTCAATTTTATCCCCGCCTCTTCAAGCCTGGTGAATAGGTGAATGATATCGGTCACAGGTTCAGGACCATTGTGTTTTTCTATCCTGGGCATGTTATCTCTTTCATAACCACACGTTCCTTCTCATGGGCATGGTTCTTCATTAAAAATAAATCTCGGCACCCAATTACCCCCTGGCCTGAGCCGGGGCAATATTGTGTTGGGGTGCACCGGATTCAACGAATGAAATGTCTTTTATATAAGCTTCCGCCCCTGTAAGAAAGGAGTCTTAAGATAAACTCGTGCTGGGGGCTAGAATGCGCAGACGATCGAATTATTAATTTTTATCATAATAGAAGGGTTTTGGGAATAGTAAAAATCGTTACCCCGTTATTTCCCGCATCGAATGGCGGTGGTGGGTGGTATGGGAATTTTATGCCCTTAAAAAGGCCGATCTGATTATCTTTTTTCCAGGGGGAAAAGTATTTTATTTGGCTATACTAGCATCCGCCCCTGATTTCCCCGGGCCACGATTCAGGCGATCGCTTCGACGAGCTTGTCTTTGCGGGGGAGGGAATTGAAACGCCGAATTTCTTTACCCTCTTTGAAAACGATGATCGTGGGCACGCCGAGGACAAAAAACTGCTGCGCTATCTCCATGTTTTCCACGATATCGACTTCATAGGTGGAAACGTTTTTACCGGGGATTTCTTTTAAGGCTTCCTCGATCAGCGGGGGGACCTTTTTACAGGGCGCACAACCGGGTGAGCTGAAGTCGACAATCACATACTGTGCGGAGGCGAGTATGCCCGGGAATTGGCCGGCGTTGATCTTATCCACTATTTTGCCTCCAGGAGTTTGGCGATCTTATCTTTAATGGCCTGGGGTTTCCCGGCCCCGACTTCGATATATGCGATTTTACCCTGCCTGTCGATGAACACCATGGTGGGTAAGGCCAAGATACTGTAATTGCGCATGCTCAGACCTTCGTGAGATATAGCGACCGGGTAGTTGATTGTATTTCGCTTAACAAACTCGCCGATGAGGTAGAGTTCTTCCTGCTTGGGCACCTGGCCCTTTTTCCCAAGTTCATCGGAATAATCGCCGTAGAGCTTGGTATAACCGATGACCACCAGCCCGGCATCTTTATATTGCCGGTAAGCTTCGGTCAAGATGGGGATGATCATGCGGCAGGGGCCGCACCAGGTGGCCCAGAAATCGATCACCACCACTTTGCCCTTGAGTTTTTCGATACTTAAGGATTTCGAGTTGAGCCAGCTCTCGGCAGAAATGTCGGGTGCCGAATTATGGAGCAGATCGAGATGACGCATCTGGGATTGCAGGGTCATCTTTTCCCCCACATCGGTGGAGAGATCGATGGCTTTTTTAAACAACTCCCGGGCTTTGTCGATTTCTTCGTGCTCCCGGGCAATTTCGGCCAGGTTATTGTATAACTGGGGTTTAACATAGGCCAGGTTTTGAGGGAAGTCTTTGGCATCGAGCATTTTTTGGGTATACTCTTCTTTGATTTTAATATCGGCGGAGAACATGGCCAGGGATATGGAGGTATAAAAGAAATCCTCTCCCCGCTTTACTCTCGGCTCGATCTCCAGGAAGAGTGTTTCTGCTTCCGCTCTCTTACTGGAGGCAAATAGGGAGAGCACTTTGACCATCCTGGCTTCATCGATGAGGGGGGAGTTTTTCTGGATAACGGTATCGATTTTCTGACCGGCATCGTCGAACCGTCCCAGGGTGAGGAGCATTTTCGCGCGGATGATTTCGATCTCATCGGTGGGAGAGATCTTTTCATATTTTTTTAACAGGTTCTCGAGGTTCTTGCTGTTTTCTTTTAAGAGCGCATCAAAGGCTTCCTGGGAGGAAACTTTCCTGGCTTGCTCTTCAAATTTTGTCTTTAATTCCGTGTATTCTCTGGAGAGATTGCCGGCCTGTTCCTTGTCCTTAATAGACTGGCAGGAAAAGGCCAACAGGGCGGTTACCAAAAGGACGATAATTTTTCTTGACATGTTGCCTCCTTATCGGGTGACTTCATTTTACAATTCCACTAAGACGGCATTATATCACACCCGGATGCTTTCTCCAAACTAAAAAATCTTGCTTTTTTGATTGGCGGTATTGTAAAATTCTCCGAAATGTGGTATGTTCCTTACTATGAGAGAAAATGTACTGGGTTATACCGATCACAGCGCCAAGCCGGGGAGGAAACCGATTGGATAAAAAGGGGTGGATTTTCTTAAAATCACGGAGCTTTCTGGCGATCATGGCCCTTTTCATCCTGGTGGTACTGATGGCTTTTTTCTTTGGCGATAGCGGTATTGTGCCGATCCTCAAAACCCGGCAAAAGGTGGCCCAGATGACTGCCCAGATAGCCGGGCTAGAAAAAGAGCGGGATCGACTCGCCCGTGAAGTGCAAGGATTGGAAAAAGACCCGCTATCCCTGGAGCGGAAAGCGCGGGAAGAGCTCTGGTTGATGAAAAAAAACGAAGTAGTCGTGGTAATTGTCAAAAAGAAATAGGTTTGACTAAAGTAACCGTCGCAATAATCATAAAAGTAAGCGAAACAGGAGGCGAAACATGAAGAAACCTCGCCAAACATTGGCCGATCGGGTTTCTCACCTGCAGCCCGAAGGGGCGTATGAGGTGCTGGCCAGGGCCCAGCAGCTCGAAGCTTCCGGACGGGAGATTATCCACCTGGAGATCGGGCAGCCCGATTTTCAGACCTTTCCCAATGTCGCTTTGGCCGGCATCCGCGCCATTACTGCCGGGGAAACGCGCTACACACCATCGGCCGGTATCCCGGCATTAAAGAAGGCGATAGCCGAATACACCTCGGCCCGGGTCGGGCTCGATTTTTCGCCAGCCCAGGTGGTGGTGGGCCCGGGGGCAAAACCGCTGCTCTTTTTCCCCATGATGGCCCTACTCGAACCGGGAGACGAAGTCATTTACCCGGATCCGGGTTTTCCCAGTTACCGTGCCATTATCGAGACCATGGGCGCAACGCCGGTGCCCATTCCCCTTAAAGAGGAGAATGACTTCTCCTTCGATATGGGGGAATTTTGCCGGAAGATCAACGGGCGCACACGGCTGATTATTATCAATCCCCCCTCCAATCCTACCGGTGGTATCATCCCGGCAGAAGATCTACGGGTCATTGCCGAAAAGGCCTGCGAATACGATTGCTGGGTATTGAGCGATGATATTTATACCCGGTTGGTCTACACCCGGGACCCGATCAAAAATATCGCCACTTTCCCCGGTATGCCGGAAAGAACGATCATCATGGACGGTTTTTCCAAAACCTATGCCATGACCGGCTGGCGGTTGGGATATGCGCTCATGCCCGAAGCGCTGGCCGATAAGGTGGGCTTACTGATAACCCATTCGGTCGGCTGCACGGCTGCTTTTACCCAGGTGGCCGGGATCGAGGCATTAAAAGGCGACCAGGGCCAGGTAGAAGCGGTGCGCAGAACCTTTGAAAGCCGGCGGCAAGCCATTGTCAAAGGTTTGAACGAAATTCCAGGTATCACCTGCCGTTCGCCCCAGGGGGCCTTTTACGTATTCCCCAACATCAGGAGCTTTAAGCGTTCATCCAGGGAAATGGCCAATTACCTCTTGCAAGAGGCCGGGGTGGCTTTACTCCCGGGCACCTCTTTCGGGGACTTTGGCGAAGGCTATTTGCGGCTGACCTTTACCCACTCGGTCAAGGCCATAGAAAAAGCCCTGGATTTAATGAAAGAGGCTTTGTCGAGACTAGCGTGAGAGAAATTTTAACTTCAAGATAAAAAACAGGAGGCAAAATGGGTTTACATTACTCTTTTCTAAGCAAAAAAGATATGAAGCAATTGGATGCCTTAAAAGAGGCTTACGGCGGCGCAGCCGAGATCTCGAAAACCATTGAGAAGATGCGCACCTATGAGCAACGAAAGAAGCTAGCCGGGGAAAAAGGCTTTGGCAACATGCTCCAGGAGGCCGGGGCTTATGCCCGGAAACTGGCCAAAGTCGAGGATTTTATCGATCAAAAGAAAATCGTATTCGATAAACCGGGTGTGGCCACCACCCAGGTATCCGGGTTCCAGGGCGCACCCATCACCCTGCGCTGCCTGGAGCGCCTGGCTGCGGACGGCGACACCCTGGCCCCGGCAGAATTTATCTCGGTCATGGCCCTGACCGAAGACTATGTGCTGAATGGCGAGCTGCTCACCACCCTGGCCATCTCCGAGAACATCATGGAAGCCAAGATGTTCTGCAATACCAACCTGGTGGGCACGCCCTTGAGCGATGCCGCTTATGCCCGGCTGGAAAAGATCAGTGGCGAGAAATTCGATACCTGGGTGCCGGCACCCGGTATGCGGGCCTTGATTCTGAAGAACATGGGCACCGCCTTTGGTAACCTCGGCGGTGTGGAAGTGGCCAACAACAACCACCTGGTCTACATCGACGGTATCACCCGGGCCGCGGTCAACACCGGCGCCAATTTCTTCCTCAACCCCAGTTGGTCGACCATCGTGGCTGCCTGTTATTACGCCCGCGACATCAAGAATTTAAAATTTAAAATCTCCATGCTCCTCTCCACCCAGAATGCCATTCAATTCCGCATGCTGTTGAACATTATGCAAGAGTACCTCAGCGATGAAGGCACCACGCCTATTTACGAGATCAACCTGGGCAACGGCCAGTCGCCGGAGATGTTCATCCAGTGCTCGCAGGAACTGGCAGAGAGCGGCATACCCAATGTGTCCCTGGCCGCCCACCTGCGCATCAACCCGGACCTCGGTCTGAAGGACTTCGATTGGACGGCCAATGCCCACAAAGTGCTGGCCTCCGGCACCGACATCACCATCAAGTACGAGAGCGACGGTACCTCCAGGCCCCTGGATACCATGGAAGCCTACTTCTTGCCCAAAGAGGACCGGCTGAGTAAGGCCGAACAGATCGGCGACGTGCTCTACTACAAGTGCCTGCGCTGCTCGAACGATGCCAAAGATGTCATGGGGCACGGTCATAAGGCCATTTTTGCCGATATTTCTTACCGGGCCAAATAATTACTCATTTTTACCGGCACCTGGAGGCGCACCATGAGGCATAAAATAGCCTTAATCGGTTTCGGCACTGTCGGGCAAGGGGTGTCCGAGATCCTACTCGACCGGAAAGAATTTTTGCAGAAGAAATACGGCTTCGAATACGATATCGTGGCTGTGGCCGATCTGATCTACGGCAACGTCTATGATCCCGGCGGCCTGGATCTAGAAAAACTCTTGGCGCAGGCCGGGCAGAAGAAATTTACCGCCCATCTCACCGATTGGGACAACCTCACCCTCATCCGCCAGAGCAATGCCACCATCATCTGCGAAATGACCTATACCGACCTTAAGACCGGCGGTGCGGCTGTGGATCATTGCCGTGCCGCTTTCGGGGCCAAAAAACACCTGGTCGCCAGCAACAAAGGGCCGGCGGCCCTGATGTACACCGAGATGAAAAGGCTCGCCCAAAAAAACGGTGTCCAGTTTTTGATCGAGGGTACGGTCTGCTCCGGCACGCCGGTGCTAAACCTGGCAGCCGGCCCGCTGGCCGGCTGCGAGATAACGGCCGTTCGCGGCATTGTCAACGGCACCACCAACTTCATGCTGAGCGAGATGGAGAAAGGCATGGATTATGCGGCGGCCCTGGTAAAAGCCCAGCAACTTGGGTATGCCGAGGCCGATCCCAGCGGCGATGTCGAGGGTTATGACGCCCGCGCCAAAGTAACCATCCTGGTCAATGCGGTCATGGGCGTTCCCCTGGCTTTTACCGGTGTCTCCTGCCGGGGGATAACCGGGATAACCCCGGCGGATATTGCGGCGGCCCGAAAACAGGGCGCCAGGTGGAAATTAATCGCTAGTGCCGAGAAAAAAGATGGCCGGGTTATGGCCTCGGTGGCCCCCCAGCTGGTTCCCCTCTCCCATCCCCTGGCCGGTATCGATGGGACCGCCTGCGCCCTAACTTTTCAGACCGACCTCCTGGGTGAAGTGACCATTACCGGTCCCGGCGCCGGCCGGCGGGAGACCGGGTTTTCTATCCTCTCAGACCTACTCTATATTCACCGTTTTGCCTGATGTTCAGGATTCTCATCCGGTGTGTCGAACTGGCGGTAATCGGTTGGGTCTGCCAGCAATAAATGATAGATCTGTAAACAGATCCAGGCATCGGAGGCAGCGTAAATCTGTTGCTTGTGGGTGAGATCGGGTTGGGCCCAATTGGTCTTTTGGGAGCTCTTCACCAGGCGGTGCCCCAGGTAACGGGCGGTCAGGCTCCTGGCCCCCACCTGGATGATGCCCTTTTCTGCTGCCAGGTTACCCAGGTCGATAAACCCCCCGGGCGAAAAAGTCTTGAGTTCCTGGAGCTTTTCCAGGTCGCTCTTGATGCCGATGCCGATTTTCTTGGTGTTTTCTGTAGATAAAAAATCGAGCAGCGCCTGGGAAAAACCCGTCTTCTGGATCTGGAATAGGTAAGCCGCTTTATTGGTAGCCAGTTGCACCAACGATATGGGATATGATATCCCTTTCTGGAAAGCCGGCTTACTCTCTGTATCGAATCCCACCCAGGGCTCTTCCTTGAGACCCTGGATGATTTGCTCTTCCAGGGCATGCGTATCGACAACCACCACCTCACCTTCGAAGTGGATGGCAGGCAGCGTGTTGACGTAATCGCTGCTCAATCTGTTTGCCAGTATGTACTCCATTTTTCCTTGCAATCCTTATCATCCCCGATCATCTTCGCCTACTTTCCTGCCTGACCAGTTAACCCCTGATCATACACATTAAGATACCGCATTCCGTCCTTTCTGTCAACCCCATTTATCAACAAAATAAAGCAGAAAAAACAATGAACGCGAACCTGCGCCCCCCCAGGGACTTTTTTTCGGCATGACCGGTATGACTTTTCTCTAACCTGGGTTCGGCGGGGCAGGGTACCCCCAGCCAAAACCAACCGGATGATTGGGGCTCACCCGAAAATATTGACAGAGATTTTTAATTGGTGCATAATGAAACCTAAAAAAACGCATATTATGAATAAAGGTCTATGAGAATAACAATGGCAGAAACAGGAAAAGATATCCAGGCGATGCGGCGGCTGCTGCCTGGAATTTAGGGGGGTCGGCCGGCCATGGATTTCCCTATTTTTCATCTCGATCTATTCGGTAATCGGCTGCTGATCGCCGTTATCGCCACCCTGCACGTGCTCATCAACCACGCCCTGGCCGTGGGTTTAATCCCGTTGATCACCCTGCTCGAATACCTCGGTTTTAGGCAGCGGACCACCAACCCGGAACTGGCCCGGCAATGGGACGGGCTGGCCCGCAAGATAATGGTCACGGCCTTTATCATTACCACTTCCCTGGGTGCGCTGACCGGTGTCGGTATCTGGTTTTCCGCCTCCCTGGTCAACCCGGCCGCTATCGGCAGCCTGATCCGGGTTTTTTTTAGCGCCTGGTTTGCCGAATGGGTTATCTTCTTGCTGGAGGTGGTGTTCATCATGGCCTATGTGCTGACCTGGAAGAAGTCGGGCACTTCTTTGCCGGCCAAGCGCCGGCACATCAAGGCCGGTGCGGTCTTGAGCATTTTTTCCTGGCTGACGCTGGTTATTATTGCGGCTATCCTCAGTTTTATGATGGACCCGGGCAACTGGGAGAACAGGCGCACCTTTTTCAGCGGGTTCTTTAATCCCCTCTATGTGCCCCAACTGTACTTCCGCACGCCCCTGGCCATGATCCTGGCCGGGAGTTTTACCCTGCTCTCGATCCCCTTCTTCACCCAAAAAGGAACGGAAATCCATAGCCGGACGGTTTCTTTTTGCTCGCTCTGGCTGCTGGTCTGGTTGCCGGTGGCCCTGGTCGGGGCGCTCTTTTACCGGGAAGCGATACCCCGGGCCATGATCGGCAACCTGCCGACAGCGGTGGCGACAATGGCTTTTAGCCAATGGTACGATTCGCTGCTGCTGGTTATCTGCGGTGCGATTCTCATGGCTATGCTCATCGCCGGTTGGGGATTTTTAAAACCGGCCCGATTACCGGCCTGGCTGCTCATCTTTCCCCTACTGGCTAGCTTCGTTTTTACCGGCATGTTCGAGCGGGCCAGGGAATTCATCCGCAAACCTTATGTCATCGGCAATTACATGTATGCCAACGGCCTATTGGTCAAAGATTACCCGCTTTACCGGGAGACGGGGGTGCTTCCTCATGCGGTGTACGTGGATACGCCCCAGGTAACGGCAGAGAACCGGCTAAAAGCCGGGCAAAATGTGTTCATGATCGCCTGCAGCCGCTGCCATACGGTCGATGGGATCAATTCCGTGGCCAGGAAATACCGTAACCTGGCGACCAAAGGGCAGCCGCTGGACGCGGAAGCAATGAAAACCTATACCCGGCAGATGCACAACGTCCGCTATTATATGCCCCCTTTCCCGGGCAACGGGGAGGAACTCGATGCCCTGGTGGCCTTCATCATCGAAGCGGAGAAAAATCCCCCGGCGTTGCCGGGCGCCCAGACCGAAGGGGTGGTCATCTCGCCGCTGCACACCCTGGAAGCCTGGCCTAAAAATCAACCGGATAAGGGTGAGAGGCCATGAAAGTCCTGGTTAGCCTGTTTGCGGTTGTACCGCTGCCCGGCGATATCCCCCTGCCGCTTCCCCTGCCCGAATGGCTATTGGTTTTTCTTTTGGTGGTCTCCTTTTTACTGCACATCCTGTTTGTCAACCTGATGTTGGGCGGGACCATCCTGGCGTTGTGGGCGGAGATCAAAGGGTTGAAAGAGCCGGGATATGACGGCCTGGCCAGGGAGATTGCGGCCACCATCACGGTCAACAAGAGCCTGGCCGTGGTCATCGGCGTGGCCCCGCTGCTGGTTATCAATGCGCTCTATACGCTCTACTTCTACACGGCCAATAGCTTGACCGGCACGATGTGGATCGCCATTGTCCCGTTTGTCGGCACCGCTTTTTTGCTACTCTACTTCCATAAATACACCTGGGACAGATACCGGTCCAAGAAAGCTTTTCATATCTTTATCCTGGCGTTGGCCTTGCTGGTGTTTTTGTTCGTGCCGTTGATCTTTCTAACCAACATCAACCTCATGCTCTTCCCGGAAAAATGGGGAACCATCCGGGGCTTCTTCTCCGCTATGTGGCTAGCCAACGTTATTCCCCGCTATTTGCATTTCCTGTGCGCCTCCCTGGCTGTGTCCGGCCTGTTTTTATTCGGCTATATGAGACGGCAGCGCTATCCTTTTACCGGGCGCTGCCCGGGGCTAAACCGGGCCCGGGTTCTCAAAAACTGGTACCGGCTGGCTTTCTTTGCCTCCCTGCTGCAACTGGCCTTTGGCCCACTCAATTTCTTTACCCTGCCCTGGCGCGCCGTTACCTGGGGATTGGCCTATATTGTTCTCTCTGGCCTGGTGTTTGCCACCGGCGCGCTGATATTGCTTTACAAAGAAATCAACGGCCCGGAAGGGCGATTGGGCCGGTACTTTTATGCGATTGCCCTCCTCCTCTCGATTACCGTGCTTTTCATGGGTACGGGCCGCCACCTGTACCGGGCCATTGCCCTGTCCGCCCACCAGAAGAAGGTCTTAGAAAAAACCGGCCCCTATCAAGCAAAATAAACATTGCCCGGCGTGGACCGGGAATCAAGATGCGGCCCGGATAATGCCTAAGGCGGCCTTGATGCCGTGGGCGGCAGAGCTGATGATGCCGCCGGCATGACCGCTGCCTTCCCCGCAGATATATAGGTTTTCTATTGCGGGACAACGGCCGTTTTCATCGAGTTCTGCCTGGAGGAGCGACGAGGTCTTGCTCTCCAGGCCGAGCATTAACCCGGAAGAAAATCCTTTGAGCTGGCGGTCAAAATGCTTTATCCCGGCCTTTAGGGCCGAACAAACCTCTACCGGCAATAGGCCGGAAAAATCTGCCGCGATCACGGAAAAGGGGTAACTAGCCGGGGGCAGGCTCGCAGAGACCGTGCCTTGCAGGAAATCAGCGATCTTACAGGCTGGGGCCGCATAGGAGGAAGAAAAATCATAAAACTTTCGCTCCAGGCTTTCCAGCCAGTCCAGGGCGGCCAGGGGTTCATTGCCGCATTTTAAAATTTGCGCCGGATGAAAAGCGGCCACCACTGCCGCATTACCCAGGGGCTGATCCCTGAAATAGTCGCTTTTGCCGTTGACCACGTTCAACCCGTGATAGGCAGCAGACGGCACCACTTTTCCCCCGGGACACATGCAGAAAGTATAGACCGGGAACTCGCCCGGTTCCGGGTGGGTCAACCGGTATTCGGCGGCTTTGAGGCCCGGCAGCGATGGTCGTCCCCATTGGGCCCGGTTAATGGTTTCCTGGGGGTGTTCCACCCGGCAGCCCAGGGCAAAGGGCTTGACGCGGAAGGGTACTCCGTGGCGGATGAGCAGGCGCAGGGTCCGGTAAGCGGAATTACCGGCGGCCATGACGGCGTAATCATCTTCCATTTGACCCTGGTCGGTACACAGGGCCTTGACGTGTCCATCTTTGATGACCAGGTCGTTTACCTCTGTGTTGAAGCGGATGTCGCCGCCCCGGGTGAGGAATGCCAGGCGCAAATTTTTGACGATCTCGACCAGGTTATCGCTGCCCAGGTGGGGGTGGGCCAGGTAAGCGATTTCCGCGGGTGCGCCGGCCCGGATATAATTTTCAAAAATAAACCGGCGCTCCTTTGAAATAGTCTTGGTGCGACAGGTTAGCTTGCCATCGGAAAAAGTACCGGCCCCGCCCTCGCCAAAAGCATAGTTGCTCTTCTCATTTAGGGCCTGACCGGTCTCGAAATGGGCGATATCCGCGATGCGTGTCTCCACCTCCGGGCCCTGCTCGAAGATGGTTACCGAAAAACCGGCCAACAGCAGCGTATAGGCGCAGAAGAAACCGGCCGGGCCGCTGCCGACCACCAGCACTTTTTTAGCCCGTTTTTGGAAAGGAATGTGCAGGGGCTCATCGACCGGTGGTTCCGGTCCGGCCAGGGCAGGAGAAGAGACGCACAGGTGCACCTGCCAGTAAATATTACCCTTGTCGCGCGCATCCAGGCTCTGCCGCTCGATGGCATAGGAAAACTCTCCCAGTCTCAGCTTCTTGCCGATTCGTTCACGGAGTTCTCCGGGCGTATAGCCGGTGGGCATATTGACGTTAAGAAGGCGAAACCCCATCGGCGTTAATACTTCTTAAAGGTCCTTTTCCAGCGGGTTTTGGTGAAAAAATTCTTGATGGTATTGAAAATATTTTTGAGTTTGAAGCCGATACCGGGGTTCAGGTAATCTTCGGCATTGGATTCATAGGACCAATAAACCCGCCAGGGCCGGCCGATGATGTAATCTGCCGGCAGGGGCCCCCAAAAACGGGAGTCGAAGCTGAAGTTGCGGTTATCCCCCATACAGAAGTAATGGCCTTCCGGGACTTTGTAGACCTTACCCATGTCGGTCGTCTGCACATATCCCCGGTATTTTTGGGGAAATTCGTAGTGCCAGCCGTAAGCAAACTCCGGGGGGAACTGGTCCCTGGGTGCAAAACCCTTATAAACCGTATAAGGCTCATCGATGAGCTGACCGTTGATAAAGACCTTTTCTTCTTCGATCCGGATCGTGTCCCCGGGTAAGCCGATGACCCTCTTGACCAGGTTTTTTTCTTCCCGCTTGTGGACGATTTCGGTGGGGCCGCTGAAGGTGACGATCATGCCCCGCTTGATCTTGACCTGGGGGAGGATGAAGCGGTCGAAAATACCGACCGACCGGGAGTAACTCACTTTGTCTACCAGCAAATGATCGCCGATGAGCATGGTGTTTTCCATGGAAGAAGACGGGATCACATAGGTTTGCAGGAGAAAGGCATTGATAAAGAAGACAAACATGATCACCTCGGCGATCAATTCAAAGTACTCCCGCACGAAAGTATGGCCCTTGCCCGGTTTTTTTTCGATCTGGCCTTCTGCTGCCGGTTCTGTCGGTCCTGTTTGCTGTTCTACCTGTTTCTTAAAAAATCCGATTTTTAGCATGGGTCATTTTACCCCATCTTTTCCTGGAAATCAATTCTTTTTCTACACCCATCATATCCGGGGCTTGGGGGGGGTCAGATGATGCGGGTGTCCATGGCCTTCATCACCGCCTGGGTGCGGGATTTTACTTTCATCTTCTTGAAGATATGGTTGATGTGGGCCTTAACTGTCTTTTCGCTGATAAAGAGTTTCTCACTGATGTCAAAATTGGACAGACCGGAGGCCATGGCCTGCAAAAGCTCGATCTCTCTGCGGGAGAGCTGGAAGGAAATATCGGGGGTTTTGTGTTTTTGCCCAACTGCCCCCTGGATAAACCGGGTGAGAAGACTGTCGGTCAGTTTTCGGCTGACCCAATATTCGCCATTCAAAATGGCTTTCAGCGCCTTGCGCATCACTTCCCGGGACACGTTTCCCTCTAAGAATCCCCTGATACCTAAGCTGATGAGCTCGATTTTTTCTTTGTCGGTAAAATCGCTGTTGATAATCGCCAACCGGGCTTTTGGGAAAAGCGGGAAAATCCTGGAAAGCATGATTTGCGGATGTTCTATTTCTTTCTGGTTGCACGTTTTACAGATCAGCACCAGTCCGGCCTGGTTGTTGAAATCGCTAGTTTTGATATAGTCTACCGAGTGGTAGGTATGGGTGAGAGAAAATTGGGGTTCATCCCGGCAGAAATTTTGAAATCCTTCTTTGATCATCATGTGATGGCAAACAAGGATCATTTTCCGCCAACCGGCCGTCTGGCAGGTAATGGAATCGATTTCTTCTTGCCGGTTGTTCAGGGCATCTTTGATCTTTTCCAGGATGTCATCCTGATCCATGGATTTGGGGATGTAATCATAAATTCCCATCTTCACCGCATCGATGGCGCTGTTATAAGAAGGGTAAGCGGTCAGGATGATGATCTTGAGCAAGGAATCCCTTTTTTTTAGCTCCTGGCTGATCTCCAGGCCGTTTTCATCCTTTAATTTCAAATCGATCAGGCAGAGGGCGATGGGGTATTCTTCCAGGACACGGATGGCCTCGGCCTGGCACGATGCGGTGTAGACGGGGTAGCCCTGTTCCTCTAGCCAGAGCTTGAATGCCTGGCGGATGGCCGGTTCATCATCAACGACCAGGATAACTGGCTTTTTCGTCATGGTTTACTCCTCCTTTCCGGGGAATGCGAATGATAAAGTGGGCGCCTTGCGCATAACTTTCGTCCAGGGTAATGGTGCCGCCGTGATTAGAAACGATATGCTGGGAAATGTTTAATCCAAGACCGGTGCCGTAATTGCCTTTGGTGGATTTGAAAGGCTGGAACAGCACTCTTTTGTATTGTTCGCTCACACCCGGGCCATTGTCGATAAAATCGATTTTATATTCCCCATCGACTTCTTGGATATCGATGACCAGTTTCCCTTTCCCTTTGGTGGCGTCCACGGCATTGATGATGATATTCATGAATACCTGCTGTAAAGACCCGGGATTGCAATAAAGGGGAAAACTGCGGGCCTGTTTGTTGAATACGATTTCCGTGTCTTTGATCTTCTTACTCCACCGGCTAACCTTGATGGCTAACTCCATGATGACGACGAGATCGGAAAGGGAAGCGGACTCGATATCCTGGATGGTAAACCGGTGCATGTTGCGGGTTATACCCCTGACCCGGTCGATCTCGTTTTCCAGCACCTGGGCCGCCTCGGCCACGCGCTCGTTTTCACTGGGCAGGTATTTTTTCAGGAGCTGGAAAGAAAAGGCGATGGCAAAGAGCGGGTTGTTGACTTCATGGGAGATATCGGTGATCACCCGGCCCAGGAAAACCATTTTCTCATTCATCAGGAGCATACGCTCGATTTCTTCCCGCTTCATATTTTCTTCCTGCAGCCTCTTTAACATGCAGTTGATGTTCCGTGAGAGAAGGCCGATCTCATCAGGGGTCGAGGCCGGTATCTCCAGGGACAAATCATTAAAAGAGACAATTTTATTGGTCATCTCGGAGATGCTCTTTATCCTCTTGACCACCAACTGGTGAATAATCAGGTAAAAAAGGACACCGGAGAGAAGAAAACCGACAATTAAGAGCAGGAAGAAAAGGCCGATAGCCTGCTCCAGGATTTTGAATACCTCTAAATGTGCCGTTACCCGGATGGTCATAACCGGGTTAAGGTTGACATCCAGGATGGGAAAGTAAATATCCATCAGACTACCCTTCTTTTCTACCCAGATAGGTCTGTCGTCCAGTTGATCGATTTTTTCCAGGCTGGATTTTAGCGGCCCCGGGTATGGTAAGAGGGCGATGTCTTCCCGGAGGAGCGAGGAAAACTTCTTTTCCAGGCTCTTGTCGATCAACCGCCCCATGACCAGCCGTCCGGCAGAAGGCCCTTTGCCGCTACTCTTGTAAACAGGCGAGGAGACCAGGAGCAGGGGGCCATATTCCGATTTGACAATGGCAAAGGTGACACCTTGTTCGATGGGAATACTCTTCACATAGTTCCAGATATTGCCGCGTCTTTCACCCAGGGGGGAAAAAGAAATAGCCATCTGGTGCGAATTGTGGAACCCCGAGATATTCACGATCTCCCTATTCCTGTCCAGCAGCAGGAATAGGCTGATATCGCCATCTTTCACCGTCAGGCAGGGGGAAATCTCCTGTTTGAATATGAGGCGGCGGGAAGAAGCGAATTCGTACATGCAATCCCGGGAAGCCCACTCGCTGGTAAAGAGGCGGATGCGATCCCGCTCGTTATCGAAGATGGAGAGCACATTGGCCACGGTCTTGCGGACGAGAAGCGCCTTTTGTTCGTCGATCGGTTTGGTCAGGACCAGGTGAAAGAGGATAAGGTAGAGCAAGGAAAAGACAACACAGATCGACAGGATAAGAATGAGAATCTTTTTTGTTAGCTTCATGAGAATCAGGACCTCTAAATGCCCATTGGTTTTTTTATTCGGCAACAAACTTTGCTTATTCAGCAAGGTAGCAGAAAAAAACTTCTTTTGTAACCGGGTGGTTCTGAGCAGTTAACTCCTCTACGCGATGAAAATAAAACTTTAGTTCTATTTTTGAGATTTTACTATAATACCAAAAATACAACTTTAGGTCAATTGATTTTGCATAAAAAAGATTTAAAATCTTACCTTAAAAGTTGTTTTTAGGGTGCATCGTTTAAGATAGAAACTTCCAATTCTATAACCTACTAATATAACTTACTGATTCTGACACAAGAAGGCCCGAAAGGAAGTCCTTTCGGGCTTTTTTTTCTCTTGATTTTTTCAGGATACTGCCGGGTGAATTCCATTAGAGAGCGCACCTGATCCGGGAGATCAGGTGGTATCGGGTTTTTCCTGGTCGAGAACCTCGAGAGCCCGGTCATAGTCCTGGGGGTTGACCATAATCTTAATCTTTCCCAGGCCATCCATGGTTATGCCGAAGAGCCGGCCGGCACTCTCGAATTTGAGCAGGCAGGGAATTCCGAAGCTGTTGAGCCTGGATTTGATAATTTCCCCTTCGGCTGCTCCCTCAACTTCCACAACCGCTTTAAATTCTTCTGTCATCGGATATGTGTCCTTTAAAAACGCACCACCACCCCACACCAGGTAAAACCGGCCCCGAATGAGCTCATCAATACGTTGTCCCCGGGTTTGATCCGGCCTTCCCGCCTGGCATGATCGAGGGCCACGGCAATGGTGGCACCGGACATATTGGCCGTCTTTTCGATGTTGATGTAGGTCTTTTCCAGGGGGATATCGGCACGCCTGATGGTGGCGTCGATGATGCGCAAATTGGCCTGGTGGGGGATGAAGAGATCGATATCCTCGCTTGTCAGGTTAGCCAGCTCGATGGCCTTAGTGGCGGCTTCCTGCATACGGAGCACGGCGTGCTTGAAAACTTCATTGCCTTTCATATACACGGTGTGAAGTTTTTTGGCCACGGTCTCTTCGCTGGCCGGCATCACGCTGCCGCCGGCTGGCTGGATCAGCAGATCTCCGAGGTTGCCATCGGCAGACCAGTAGGTGGAGAGGATACCGTTTTCCCCGTCGCCGGCTTGCAGGATAGCGGCCCCGGCACCATCGCCGAAGAGTACGCAGGTGTTTCGGTCTTCCCAGTTGATGATCCTGGACATGATCTCTGCACCGGAGACGAGGACCGTCCTGGCTGCCCCGGATTTGATCAAAGACTCTGCCAGGATCAACCCATAGAGAAACCCGGAGCACCCGGCGCTGATGTCGAAAGAAGGTATGGGGCGAATATCCAACTTTTTTTGCACCCAATTGCCGGTGGAGGGGTAGGCATTATCGGCCGAGACGGTGCCGACAATGATAGCGTCGATATCATCCTTATCGATACCGGCATCTTTTATGGCGGTTTCGGCCGCCCGGGTCACCAAATCAGAAGTGGCTTCTCCCGGGGCGGCAAAGTGTCTCTCTTTGATGCCGGTGCGGGTGATGATCCATTCATCGGAGGTATCGACCAGTTTGGCCCAATCTGCGTTGGTCATAACTTTTTCAGGTAAATACGAACCTGTTCCAATAATTTTTACTCTCATCAATCAATCACTTTTTTCGTTCTATTTCAAATTTTCTCTAAAGTAAATCCGGAAGATCCGGATACCCAATTCACGATTATCTTTGGTCTCAGGCAATATTGCGCCCGGGGAGAAGGTTTTATCGGTTTCTATAGACAGGGTAAATTCGTCGCGACCACCCATCATAGCCGGAGAGACGGTGTACCTTTTGGAAAAACCATCTGTTCCAGGGATGAATTCATCGAGTATTTTATCGTTGATCTTGAATATCACTTTCTGATCGGCGAATTGGCTCTTGTCTACCCGGCCATCGATAATGAGGAGGCACTCTTTCCTGGGGTTCTCGATCATACACACCGCTTTTTTGGTGGTCCATCTCCAGGTCTTCTCAAGGGGTTCTTTGATGTTCAAGTCGGTTTCCACCTGCCACCAGCCCTCATCGTAGACCACTTCCGGGGCGTTGAGGGACGCGGCATGGATTTCGATCACCTTCTGCCAGAGGATAATTTTATCGTCTGGGGTTTTGGGATTATAAATACCGACGGTCAGGTTGATTTCTTCATAGCCTTCGAAATCGATGTCGAATTCATCGAGGAATTTGGGGATGAAAATGACCCGCGAATATTTAACGGTATCGCCCGGTTTCAGGCTAGACCATTTTTTATCCGGGGTATGGTCATCTCCGAGCAGCATTTCTTTACTCTTGACCCGCCAGAAATGGACGAACACCACGTGATCGTCCGCCAGGCCGGCGAATTTGTCCGAGACAGCGTACTCGTAGTTCATCTTCACATAAAGCTCGTCGGTGATAGTGCTCGGTTGAATCTCGATCTTGAGGTTGAGGCCGTCAAATTCGGCTTTTTTACAACCCGGTACGAGCATGATTAACCCGGCCAGCATAGGAATAAGAAGCTTACATTTCATCATTCCTCCTTTAAACTTACTCAATTATATAGAGACTAATTTATCATATTTGCTTCAATAAATCAAATGGTAAAAAATTTTCCTCGAAAAAAAAAGAGCGGCCCCGCCCAACAGGCGGGACTGCTCTTCAGGCAGACTCGATCTGAGCCTGACCGGTTTATTTTTTACCTTTGTCGATATCTTCGTACTCGGCGTCGATGACTTCACCCTCTTCGGCCCTGGCCTGCCCGGAAGGCCCATTGGTGGGATTATCGGTTGGACCACCGGCCTGGCCAGCTTGACTCTGTGCTTTTTGGTAGAGCTCGGTGGACAGTTTAGTTGAGACGGCATTAATGTTCTCTATCTCGTTTTTAATCCGTACGGGGTCTTCGCTTTTGACTGCCTCCTGGGCTTTCCTGACCGCATCCTCTACCTCTTTGACCATCGTTTCGGGTATTTTGTCTTTGTTCTCTTTGATCAGTTTTTCCAGGCTATAGGCCAGTTGATCAAGTTTATTGCGGTTCTCGATTTCTTGTTTTTTCTGGCCATCTTGATCGCGGTTCTTTTCGGCATCCTTAACCATGCGCTGAATTTCGTCTTCGTGCAAACCGCTCGAGGATGTAATAGTGATCGCCTGTTGCTTGTTGGTGGCCAGGTCCTTGGCCGAAACGTTCAGGATACCGTTGGCATCGATGTCGAAAGTGACTTCGATCTGGGGCACGCCCCGGGGCGCCGGTGGGATACCGGTCAGGTGAAACTTACCCAAAGTCCGGTTGTCCCGGGCCATTTCCCTTTCACCTTGCAAGATGTGGATTTCCACGCTCGATTGGTTGTCATCGGCAGTGGTGAAGGTATCTGTTTTCTTGGTCGGAATGGTGGTGTTACGCTCGATCAGTTTGTGGGTGATGCCGCCCAGGGTTTCAATACCCAGGGACAGGGGGGTGACATCGAGCAGCAGTATGTCTTTGGCTTCACCGCCCAATACGCCGCCCTGCACGGCCGCTCCGGCAGCCACCACTTCATCGGGGTTAACGGTCTTATTGGGTTCTTTGCCAAAAAAATCTTTGACCATCTGTTGGACTTTGGGAATCCGGGTGGACCCGCCGACCATGATCACCTCTTTTATATCGGATACCTGGACATTCGCATCTTTGATGGCTTTCCGGCAAGGCTCCAGGGCCTTTTCCAGGATATCGCCCACCAACTGCTCGAATTTGGCCCGGTTGAGTTTCAAGATCAGGTGTTTGGGGCCGGAAGCATCGGCAGTGATAAAGGGGAGATTGATTTCCGTCTCCATGGTCGAAGAAAGCTCGATCTTGGCTTTCTCGGCCGCCTCTTTTAACCGTTGCAGCACCATCTTGTCCTTGGATAAGTCAATGCCCTGGTCTTTCTTGAATTCGGTGATAATCCAGTCGATCAACCGGTGGTCGATGTTGTCTCCACCCAGGTGGGTGTCACCGTTGGTCGATTTCACTTCGACGATGTTCTCGCCGATTTCCAGTATAGATATATCGAAAGTACCGCCGCCAAAATCGAAAACAGCCACGAGCTGATCCTTTTTCTTGTCCAGTCCATAAGCAAGCGCGGCAGCCGTGGGCTCATTGATGATGCGTTTGACCTCTAAGCCGGCGATCCTGCCCGCATCTTTGGTGGCCTGCCGTTGGGCGTCGTTAAAATAGGCCGGAACCGTGATAACGGCCTCGGTTACCTTCTCGTTCAGGTAATCTTCTGCCGCTTCTTTCAATTTTTGGAGAATCAAGGCCGATATCTCGGGGGGTGAGTATTGCTTGCCCTGGATTTCCACCCGGGCATCGTCCTTTGGCCCCCTGGTTACCTTATAGGGCACCATTTTGCTCTCTTCGGTAATCTCCTCGAACCTTCTCCCCATAAATCTCTTTATCGAATATACGGTATTTTCAGGGTTGGTGATGGACTGCCTCTTGGCGACCTGGCCGACAAGACGGTCCCCATCTTTGGTAAAAGCCACCACCGAGGGGGTGGTTCGCCCGCCTTCGGAATTGGCGATAATATTCACCTCACCTTTTTCCATGATACCGACAACCGAGTTCGTCGTACCTAGATCGATACCAATTATTTTACCCATATGTCAACTCCTTTTTCTGAGATTTTTAAGATAAATATACTACATTTTCCTTTTCTTGTCAACAATTTAATCAAATTTAGTTGAGTACAACACTATCAGATTTATAGAAATATAAACCCCTTTTGGGGGCTTAAATGGTTATCGTGAAAGGTTAAACAGCAATTTGCGCAGGACTAAATTTTCTCTACATGCTTAAAGGCTGAATATGGTATCGAGCTTAATGATGTGGAAGAGGGAATTGATCTCCTCGTTCAAGTTGACGATTTTAATGTCTCCCTTTAGGCTGGTAAACTTTTCATGGAAGAGGATGAGTGCCCCAATTCCAGAGCTACAAATTGAATGGACCTCTTTAAAATCGAGAACCACCTGTTTGATATCGGTTTCACAGATCTGGAAGAGAGACTTTCTCAACATTTCGGAACCGGGGACATCGATGCGCCCGGTTAAAAAAACCACAGTCGCTTCGTCTTTTTGGGAAATTTTGATATCCATTTCTTTCTTCTCCTATTCATTGTTCTCCAGGACATCTATCCTTTTCTATTTTATTCATGGAATCCTTCCAGGTCGCCATTATCGTTTGGGATACCCGATCGATACGACTTCATCGATCAATCGGTCGTCTGCCAGGTAGGGCAGGGTGATATGACCCCGGTCACGGTTAGTAGCGTTCCATTGGCAAGCTATTTCCAGGGCGTGTTCGTTCCTGGCCCAGGAGCGCCTGGCCACACCGTTGATCACATCCCACTCCATGGCTGATCGAATGATGCGATCCTTTTGGTCGCTGCCGTCTAAAACCAGGCCAAATCCACCGTTAAATGATTTACCGATGCCGACCCCGCCGCCGTTGGACAACACCACCATAGACATGCCCCGGACAGCATCCCCGGCAAAGTTATGCACCGCCATATCGGCGGTCACATTACTGCCGTCTTTGATGTTGGCTGTCTCCCGGAAGGGGGAATCGGTGCCGGACACATCGTGGTGGTCCCGGCCGATCATGATCGGGCCGATCTTCCCTTCCCGGATCAAGCGGTTGAATTCCAGGGCGATATTGACCCGGCCTGCGGCGTCGGCGTAGAGAATCCTGGCTTTGGTGCCGACCACCAGGTTGTTTTTTTCGGCATTTTTAATCCATTCGTAATTGTCCCGGTCCATACCGCGTCTTTGCGGGTCGATACAGGACATGGCCGCCTGGTCGGTGCGGCGCAAATCCTCGATTTCCCCGGACAGGCAGACCCAACGGAATGGCCCATACCCGTAATCGAAACAGAGGGGGCCCATGATGTGTTCCACATAACTGGGATAGATGAAACCCGAGGCGGGATTATTCTCATCCCGGGCTACCTGCCGGACACCGGCATCATAGACCGCTTTTAGAAAGGAGTTGCCGTAATCCCAGAAATGGGTGCCCCGTCCGGTCATCTCCCGGATGAGCTGGAATTGCCGGATCAATGATCGATCGACCTTTTGCCTGAAGATCCCGGGATTTTCTGTTTGCAGCTTCCTGCCTTCCAGGAAACTGAGGCCGACCGGCGTGTACCCACCGCCGTAGGCATCGTGGCAGGATGTCTGGTCTGAGGCCAATTCCACCGGGATATGATGGTCGACCAGGTACTGCCACAGATCGACGATATTGCCGTGAAAAGCGATGGAAACAGGTTTTTTTGAATTCCGGTGCGCTTCCAGCCAATGGGCGATTTCATCCAGGTTATCCGAAACACGGGATACCCAGCCCTGTTTATGACGGGTCTCGATCCGCGAGTAATCGACTTCCGCCACCAGGCCGATGCCGCCGGCGATCTCTACGGCCTTGCCCTGGGCGCCGCTCATACCGCCCAATCCGGAACTAACATACAGTATACCGGCCAAATCTTTATCCTGGGGGATACCCAGGTAGAGTCTACCGGCATTGATCAGGGTAATGAAAGTACCGTGGACAATCCCCTGGGGCCCGATGTACATCCAGCCCCCGGCCGTCATCTGCCCATAATTGGCTACCCCCATGGCGGCAGCGGTTTGAAAGGCATCCATATTATCGAATAAACCGACCAACAAGCCATTGGTTGAGATAACCCGGGGCGCATCCTTATAGGTGGGGAACAGGCCCAGGGGATGGCCGGAGTAGATGACCAGGGTCTGTTCATCGGTCATCTCCTCCAGGTATTTCTTGACCAGGGCGTACTGCATCCAGTTCTGGAATACCTGGCCGCTCTCACCGTAGGTAACGAGTTCATAGGGATAGAGGGCGACGTTAAAATCGAGGTTATTGTCGATCATGACCTGGAAAGCCCGGGATTCGATGATTTTTCCCCGGTACTGGTCGATGGGTTTCCCTCTGAGGTGACCTTCCGGTCTATATCTATAAGCATAAATCCGTCCCATGGTGGATAGCTCTTCCATAAATTCGGGGGCCAGGGTAGCGTGCAGATGGGGCGGTATGTAACGCAGGGCATTCTTCAAGGCAATCTTTGCCTGTTCCGGCGATAGGGTAAATCCCCGGCTGGGAGCCCGGCGAATTGCAGGCAGGAAATCCTTTTTGGCTGGCAACTCGTCAGGCAACGAAAATCGAATCGTTTTTTGCTCGCTCATTTTTCCTCCAGGGAAAATATATGAAAAACAGAAAAAAAAGTCAACCCCTTTACCTCTTTTCTTTGTTATCGTATAATGATTTACTTTAAAATTATTGGAGTTAAAAAAATGAAAGTATTGGTAATCGGTTCTGGCGGTAGGGAACATGCCCTGGTGTGGAAGATTTCCCAGTCCAAGCGGATCAGGGAAATCTATGCCGCCCCGGGGAATGGGGGTATCAAGGACCTGGCCAAGATCATCGATATTAAAGCATCAAGTATTGTGGAACTGGCAGATTTTGCCCAGGAGAAAGGCATCGATCTGACGGTGGTGGGTTCGGAGATGCCCCTCTCCCTGGGGGTGGTCGATGAGTTTACCCGGCGGAACCTGAAAATATTCGGTCCCAGTCAGAAAGCATCGGTCATCGAGACTTCAAAGGTCTTTGCCAAAGAATTCATGAAGAAGATCGGCATTCCCACGGCTGGCTTTAACATATTCAGCTCCCCTCTCGAGGCGGTGGAGTACCTAAAAAAATGCCAATTCCCGCAGGTGATCAAAGCCGATGGCCTGGCAGCCGGTAAAGGCGTGGTTGTATGTAACAATTTGCCGGAGGCAGCGGACACGCTCAAGGCGATCATGGTGGAGAAAAAATTCGGTAAAGCCGGCGAAAAAGTGGTCGTCGAAGATTTCCTGGAAGGGAATGAAATGTCTTTTATGGTCATATCCGATGGGAAAAGGGCGATTCCCCTGGCCACCGCTATGGACTATAAAAAAGCCTTCGATAACGATAAAGGCCCCAATACCGGCGGTATGGGGGCCATATCACCTTCGCCATACTTTGAGAAAAGCATCTACAACACCATCATGAAAAATATTATCTACCCAACCATCGAAGGATTAAAATTCGAGGGCAAAGAGTTCAGGGGGGTTCTCTATGCCGGGTTAATGTTGACCCGGGAAGGGCCGCAGGCGCTCGAATTTAATGTCCGCTTCGGCGACCCGGAGACACAGGCCGTACTGCTACGTCTGAAGAGCGACCTGGTCGATCTTCTGGAGGGAGCCGCCGAAGGGAACCTATTCGATATTTCGGTGGAGTGGGACCAGGAGGTCTCCGGCTGCGTGGTCCTGGCTTCCAAGGGATACCCCAATGCTTATGAGATCGGTAAAGAGATCCGGGGGTTGGAGCGGGCCAAAGCCATGGGTGTGGAGATTTTCCATGCCGGGACCAATTTCATCGATAACGGCTACTACACGGCTGGGGGCAGGGTGCTGAATGTATGCGCCAAATCCGCCATATTGAAAGATGCCATGAAGAAGATATACGATGCGGTCTCGTTCATCAGTTTCGATAACATCAATTTCAGACAAGATATAGGCAGGTTAAAAAAATGAATACGAAAATAGGTGTCATGCTCGGTAGCGATTCCGATTTTCCCTTCATCGAAAAGGGGGTAAAAATGTTAAAGGAATTCCAGGTGCCATTCCGCGTCGAGGTCAGCTCGGCTCACCGGACACCGGAACGAACGGCTGCCCTGGTAAAAGAGTTTGAAGAGGACGGGGTGGAGGTCATCATTGCCGCTGCCGGTGGGGCCGCACACCTGCCGGGGGTGATCGCCTCGCGCACACTGTTGCCCGTCTTAGGCGTACCCATACAGTCGCCCCTGTCGGGCATCGATTCTCTCTATTCGATTGTCCAGATGCCGGGGGGTATCCCGGTGGCCACTTTCGGTATCGGGGAATCGGGCGCAATCAACGCCGTGCTTTTTGCCCTCGAGGTGATGGCCGTTCATGATCCGGAAATCAAGAAAAAACTGCTGGCTTTCCGGGAAAAGCAAAAAAAGACGGTCAGTGAAAAGAACGAGCGGTTAAAGGAGAAGATCGACACCCTATGAAGTTTTATGTCGATTATTTTGGCTGCCGCTCTAACCAGGCCGAGATCCAGGAGTGGATCGTTGCTTTGGAGAATTCGGGTTACCGGCGAACCCCCGATATCTCCAGGGCCGATTTCGGTATCTTAAATACCTGTTGCGTGACCCGGAAAGCGGAAACTGATATCCTGAAATTCATCGACAAAGCGTACAAGCGAAACGATGTCCCCTGGATCATTGCCGGCTGTACAGTGTCTAAGGATAAACCGCGACTAAAAGAACGTTTCAAAAATTACTACTTCTTCGATAACACAGAAAAAGATCGCCTGGTGGAGTTTATCAGGCAAACTTTTCCCGTTCACCATAATGTCATTTATCACTCGGCTTTCAGGTCCAGGATTTTCTTGAAGATCCAGGATGGCTGTAATTTTCGTTGCTCTTTCTGCATCGTCCCGCTTCTGCGGGGAAAATCGCAGAGTCTCCCCCTCATTAAGGTGATAGAAAAGGCCCGCTATTATGCTTCCCTCGGTTACCGGGAGATCATTCTTACCGGTATCAACCTCTCATCTTATGGTTATGATCTCTTCCCCCGGGAAAACTTGCTAAACCTCATCCAGGAACTGGCCCTGGTTAAAGACATCGATTTTATCCGCTTAAGCTCACTCGATCCCCGGTACATTAAATTTAATTTTGTCAAAGATATCAGTGCCATTAAAAAGATTACCCCCAGCTTCCACTTCTCTTTCCAGTCCGGGTCGGATGCCGTCTTGCGCCGGATGAAGCGGGGGGGGAAGACCCTCGACTTCATCAAGATGCTGGAAGATTTCCGGCAATTTTTCCCCGCTGCTAATTTCGGCGCCGATATCATGGTCGGCTTCCCCGGGGAAACCGAGAAGGAATTTAACCAGTCCATCGATTTTATTTTAGAGAGCCGGCTCAACTATATCCATATTTTCCCCTTCTCACCCCGGGAAGGGACAATGGCCGAAAGAATGACACTCATTCCCGCAGACATAGTCAAACGCAGGGTAAAAGAGATGAAAGAGGTTAATCGGGCGATTCGGCTCGCCTACCGGGAGCGATTCGTGGATAAGACAGTAGAGGGTATATTGACCGAAGAGAACGGCGGTTACGCTCTTTTCATCTCATCCAATTTTCTCTGCATCAAAGTGCCCCTCATTAAAGGGCACAAGAAGCGGAAACTCCTGGTCAGGGTTGAGCGCACCATTAATGAGAACCTGAGCGAGGGCACTGTTGTCCAGGCCCAGGCCCAGGTACTGGAATCGGCCCATTAATGAATTTTTATCCTTTCTTCTAGATCAAATTTTCAGAAAAGTCATAAGAATAGTAAAGGGCAATGCCCTTTTCTTTGGCATAGCTCTCCACATCCGGGCCGGAAACCATGAAGGTGACCAAGACCTTAAAGATATTTTTGTAGCTCCGCTCGAGCGGTTTGATCTTCTTTCTCAAGAAAGAATCGATATGTTTGCGGGACAACTGGGCCTTGGATTCGCCGATAATTGTCGCCATCTGGCCATCCATTTCTGCACGGCCGAAAATATTGACTTCGATGGGATCTACAAAGGAATCGTATAGGTGAGTCCGTTTCAATCTGTCGATCAGCTTCATGCCGAAATCCCGCTGAAGGAGCGCCGGGAGCGACCGGTAGGCCCGGTCTTCCAGGAGATAGCCGAAGCTCATGGATAAACCGCCAAGTTGTTCCCGGGTCTTCTGGTGCTCTTTAACCAGGAGACCAAGTTCTCTTTGGGTGTTCCGGGCTTCTTTGGTTAATTCTTCCAGGGCAATGGATAGTTTGTCTACTTTTTGCTCGGTACGTTTCTGGGCTTGAGTCAACTCTTTGACCTGTTGCTCGGTCCGTTTCTGGGCTTCGGCCAACTCTTTGACCTGTTGCTCGGTCCGTTTCTGGGCTTCGGCCAACTCTTTGACCTGTTGCTCGGTACGCTTCTGGGCTTGAGTCAACTCTTTGACCTGTTGCTCGGTACGCTTCTGGGCTTCGGCCAATTCTTTGACCTGTTGCTCGGTACGCTTCTGGGCTTCGGCCAACTCTTTGACCTGTTGCTCGGTACGCTTCTGGGCTTGAGTCAACTCTTTGACCTGTTGCTCGGTCCGTTTCTGGGCTTCGGCCAATTCTTTGACCTGTTGCTCGGTACGCTTCTGGGCTTCGGCCAATTCTTTGACCTGTTGCTTGGTCTGTTTCTGGGCTTCGGCCAACTCCTTGACGATACCCTTGAGCTCGTTAAAATCAGCTTTATCTACCGTTTCCACCCGGTGTCTTTCGATTTCTTCCAGGAGGGAATAGAGGGTATCTTTTAATTCAGAAGGTAATTTTTCTATTTTTTTCATAAATTTAATACTTAAATCAAGTCCCATTGGAAGCTCCGTATCAATATTATAAATTTTTTTTGATAATGTCAAGTTTTTCATGGGATTTTTTTATGTTATCGTTTTTGGACTTTAATTCTGCCGGCCATGGAAATGGTCACCTGGTAATGAAACGTCTCGCTATCGACAAATACGGAGCATAGTGGGGCGATATAGCCCTCCGGGGAAAAGACCGGCGAGGCGTTGAGCGATAGGTTGGCTTTATCGCCGGGATCAAACTCCATGAAAGGCTGCCAGAGGTCATAGTGAGTTTCTTTTAGAACCAGCTTGTTATCCTCCAGGGTGACTTTTACCCGTTTGTTCCTTTCGATGGCCTGGTGACGTGCCGTTTGCAGTGCTGAAGTCACGGTCCTGACGGCGACATCGATTTCCGCCCTTTTAAAAAATGCGTTAAACCCCGGCACACCGAGTGCCAGTATCAAGGCAAAAATGGCCAGGGTTACCAGTAACTCGATCAGGGTCAATCCTTTTTGATGGTTATTCGTTTTCATTGTAAACCTCCTCGATGTAAGAAATTAAAAATTGGTTGATATAGGTGTAATCGCCGGTTTGGAAATAGGCGCCGGTGTCGGTGCCGGGGGCCCGGTAAGTCACCTCGATGATCCCCTGGTTGTCCAGGTCGGCAGCAGCCAGGGAACCGGAAAGGCTAAGTTTGGCCTGGCGGTTTTCAATATTACCGGATGTGATCAACGAGGCTTCTATGTGGGCATTCTCCCCGGCATCGATGACGATACCGGCGGTGGCATTCCCGGCATTGGGGAAAAAACTGCCGCTGCTGATCAATACCAGTTTGCCCAGTGCCAATGGGTTAACATCCAGGCTGCCTGTTTCCAGGTTCGAGGTAATGACCGCCTGGCCGGAAACCAGCAAAATCAGACAACAGCCGGGCAAAAAGGATGAGGTCCCTTCCTGCTCGATAGATGCGACATTCCCGTTGATGATCAACTTTTGCGAGAAAACTGTACCATTAGCGATTCCTGGATCCCAGCATTGGAAATCCTGGCCGCCAGGGAGGTAGCTTAAATTGTACCGGTTACCGCCTTTCACGATTCCGATCCTTTGCCGGCCGTTGCCGGCAGATAAAATGATCTTCTCTACCGGGCCCTGGACAAAAACAGCACCGATCACCCCATCTTCGCATGGTAAATAAATTCCCTCCGGGATAGGTTCATCGACCGGCTCGAGGCCGAATCTCTCTCTCAGCGCGGCCCAGGTCAGGGTGGATCCAGAGACTTTCAGCGAATCGAAAAGGAAGCGCCCGCTATCGAAAACAGGCTGGATATCGGCAACCACTGCCTTTTTATCGCTACGATTGACAATACCCTTCTCTGCCAGGAAGGCGTCAGCCGGTTGGTCGATGGCCCGGTCAACCAGGACAGGAAATGTCGTCAGGGGAAGCCGGCCGGCCAATATGTCGATGTCCGCTTCGGCTTTGAGGCGGTAAGGATTCTTCCGGGAACTGGCATCGAGAGTTGCAATGATACGGGTTTCCCGGTAATCCGGCTTTTGACTCTCCAGGTAAGTAAACGTGGGTTGAACCAGGGAATTCTTCGCGTACTCGGCCGGGAAGCGATCCTGGGTGAAATAATCTATGGGGGATTCAAAAGCGGCGGCATCAGCAGAGAGGACAATCTCCTTGAAGTGGTGGAGATAGAGAAAAAGGGCCTGCGATATTTCATTGGTTCCCAGGATTTTTTTACTCCGGGCTACCGATATTTTACAGTGGGTGAGAGTATGGGTCAGCAGGGCCAATCCCAGCATGGAGGTGAGCAGGAAAAACAGCAGGGCAATGGTGATATTCCCTCTCGTATTCATTTGCACACCATATTGGTCAAGAAGATGTACCCGCGGATCTGTTCTTTGCGGTTCACCTCGAAACGGTAGAGAACCGAATAGCTTTCCGGGTAGAAGATCACCTGGAAATCGGAAACATTTTCCAGCAAGGGCTGGAAGTATCCGCCATTCATCTTCCTCTTCAGTACCTTCTCCGGGGTATAGAGCTTGTAATCGACGGCTTTGACAGCCACCACCCTGGCTTCCGGGGAATAATCATTCTGCAAAGCAGTAGAAAAGATAATCTGATCGCTGCTGGTTTCCTTGATTTCTTTAAATTCAAAGTGTCCCAGCCCGATATCGTAGATCAGTATCCTTTTGCCGCGGTTAAAATTTTCGTCTCGCCGGATAGTCAGGCTTCTTTCCCCTTTATAGGCATTGCTTTCCAGCGTCTGGCTGGCAATACCGAAGAGGATTTTAAAACTCGACGGCGTGTTCTCAAACAGGGTAATATTAAAGTGCTGGGCCGCTTCCTGTAACCTCATCCCGCATTTACTTAGATCCGATTTGATCGTGTCTACGGTGTGAAAAATCGATTCCAGGACTTGCTGGTTGTCGGTGATCTTGCGTGCATACCGGGTGGAGTGGCTGACATTGGCGACCACGATCGATAGAAGGATCAAGATAAGGGTAAAGGTGACGAACACCTCCATTAAACCGAATCCTTTATTCATGGTTGTTCTCCTTTAAGATACTTGATTTATAAAAATGTAACGATCTTCTATGCAGGGCATACCGGGCGTGATCGATGGCCAGGTTGATCTCTTTGAGATTTGCGCCGATGTCCTTTACAGACCAGGTGATCATTAACTCGCCCTCGCTCCTGGAATGGCGACCCGCTTCGAGCGCCGGGGACTCGAAAGGGCCTGAAATCAGCAGGTTTTGCTGGTATTCGATCCCGGCCAGCATGGCAAAGCGAAGATGGGACTTTTGCTGGGCATCCAGGGCAAAGAACATGATCTGGGCAATCATGATAACGGCCAGGGAAACCAATAAAAGGGCGATAATCGCTTCGATCAACAAAAAACCTGCCTCTTGTCTCGTTCTCGTTAAGTCTTTCATGTTTACCTCTATTCCGGGCAATCATTTTTGATGCCAAACGGGCTATGCCCGATAATGGCGGTATTAAGAGAAAAAATGCAGTTTTTACATTTTTTTTAGTCAAGTATTATTTACTTTTGGATATATTTTAGTATACAATACTTTACTTTTGGGAAATGGTTGATTTTCGATCATTTTCCTGGAACCCTTTATTTATGATGTTTTGCAAATTAAATTTGCGGCCGACTGCCTTTGGCATCAAAAATGATTGCCCACAGGCAGGAGGAAATTACGATGGTAATTAAAAAGTATGTAACGTTTGTGATGGTTTTGGTTGTAATCATGATCTCAGGTTTTACGGCCTATGCAGCCGAAAAAGAAAATTCGGTCGGCAAGTTGATCAACATCAACACCGCCAACACTGAAGAACTGGTCAAGCTGCCGCGGGTTGGCGAAAAGATTGCCCAGCGGATCATCGAATTCCGGGAAAAGAACGGCAAGTTCAAGAAGACCACGGATATGATGAAAGTCAAGGGAATCGGCGAAAAGACCTTTGAAAAGCTAAAAGACATGATTACGGTCTAGTGCGTCTCTATGGGCGGGCCTTAACCGGCCTGCCCTAACGCGCCCTTGAGAAGGAGAACATAATGGATAACCGGATTCAAGAAATCACGTTGCTGCTGCTTTACCTGACCGGCTGGGAAGAAGATTCCCGGAAAAATCCAGGCGAGAAGCTTTTCCGTTCCTGGAAAGGGTACCCGTTTAAGGTCTTAAACGAACTGGCAGAGGGAAATTTCATCATTCAGAACCGGAACTCGAAATCAGTGGTTTTCTCTCCCGCCGGCAAGAGTAAGGCAGAGGAACTCAAGAAAAAGTATCTTTAACGAGCGACCTCCGTTCGATTGTTCAACATCAGGGGGTGCGGCTTTTCTTTCGATGAAAAGCCGCACCCCCACCTATTTTAGCCTATTTTTTGAAGATGAGTTTGATATCGCCTTTTTTTCCAATCTGGACCTGGTCTACCGGCGTAACCAGGGTTTCGGTGATCTTCTTGCCGTTCACAAAGGTACCGTTGGTGGAACCGAGATCGACCAGGTAGAATTGATCCCCCCGCGGGATGATCTTCAGGTGGGTCTTAGATACGATCTCGTTTTTAACCACCGCGGTGGCGGCCCCGGGGTCACGTCCCAGGATCAAAGGGGCGGAGGTGATGGAAAAGCTGCCCGCCTCTTCTCCTTTGACCAGTACAGTCATTGTACCGACCACATCCCCCTCCAGCACCGTACCGCTCTCTTCGGCCGCTTTGGTCTTATCGACCGGCGCAGGCTTCGGCCTGTCTACCAGGGGTTCCGGCTGAACCCGGGACCTGTCTGCCGGCCCGGTGCCGAGAGATTTCTTCAACACCACGATAATCAGCACCACGAGCGCCAGGACAATGAAAACAACCGCCTTGTGCTGTTGCCAGATTCTTTCAAAGAAATTCATGCCGCTGATTTTCTGCAGGATTATCCGTTGCAATCTCTCCAGGTCGGGCTCGTTCTTCATGTAGGCCAGTGCGGTACTGACCATGTTCTGTGCATCAAACCAGTTCTCCTGCCAGACCGCATCCATCAGGTTATTAAAAACGGTGGTGAATTCCGAAGCCTTATTGGTTTCGATGCCGGTCTCGCGGATAAATTCTTTGGCGGTATTGATCGGCACACAAAATTTAAAACCTTCGGCCTGGGTGGCGGCATAGGAATGGACGCCAACGACCTGGCCTTTAGAATCGACGGTGGGGCCACCGGAGTTTCCAGGCGAGGTAGCGGCATCGTGCTGGATAACGGCCATGCCTTTGTAATCGGTCTTCAGCGCGGTGATGGCCCCGGCGGTAATAGAGGATTTTAAGGTGTTTTCCCGTCCCAGCAGGGGGAAACGTTGGGGATCGACCGCCCCGGGAAAGCCGATGGTAAAAACCTTTTGCTGGAGTGCCAGATCTGCGGAATCTCCCAGCATGATGATTGGGCAATTGTCTCGCTCGATTTTCAGTACGGCGATGTCTTTCCCGCCATCCGGGACAGAGGGGCTAAACTTTTTTACTTCGAAACGGAACGTCTCCGAATTTGACAGGACCACGTAGTTGATGGCGTCATGACCGGTCACGCGGGGTTCCTGGGTTTGCATGAAACGGTTATAGGCACCCTGGATCTCCTGCGAATTGGGTTCCCGGCCATTCCCCTGCTTGAATTCCTGGACGATTTTATTGACGATAAAGTCCTGGAGCACTTTCTGGGCATAGCCGCCTTTATCCTGAACATACTTGACATAGATATCTACCACATGGCCATTGGTGACCAGGTAACCTTCGGAATTGATAAAAAAACCGCTCCCTGAGCCATAGTTTGGGAGCTTAAAGGTCTCGCCGCCTTTTAAGGCAATATCTGCATACATGCCGCTGTAGATCAAGACGACGGCCGGCCGGGTCCGGTAAGCGGTCATCTGTTCTTCTGTGAGTTTCTCCCCTGGAACCAGAGAGCAGGGAATACCCACCAAAACCAGTAACAACCAGACAAACATCGCTCTTTTGCTCTTCATCATGATGTAATCCTCCTTTTTATCTCGAATTACCGGGAAATCCAGTCCAGTTCCCGGTGAAAATATTCCTTTTTTTTGGGCATCGTTATTTTTCTTCGGGAATAGGGACCCGATCGATATGGGCGCCCGGCTTATCGGCCACATCGATAGCCATGATATAGATCAACACTCCCAGGAGCAGGATAAGCAACCCGAATAGTACCCATGTCCAGGTTCTCTTCTTCTTTTTCCGGTGGAAATCGGGCACCATTAGCTTGACTGTATCGATAAGTGCCAACGCCTCGTCTTTTTCACCAGCCACCGCGACAACGGTGATGTTATCCGGGCCGCCATTTTCTTTGGCTTTTTTAACGAGCTCTTCTACCATCGCTGCGGTGGACCTTATGCCGAAATACCTTTCCAGCTCCCGGTCCGGCACCACCCCATGCAGGCCATCGGAACAGAGCAAGTATCTATAGTCTTTTTTGATGGGGATGCGGTCGATCGACTGGATATCGATGTCTTTCTTGAGGCCCAGGGCCTGGTAGAGTACGTTTCTCCGGCTGTGGGTTTGCGCCTCATCTTCGCTAATGACCCCATCCCTTAGCAATTTACCGACAAACGAATGGTCTTCGGTCAGGCGCACCATATCCCGGCCACTATACCGGTAAATGCGGCTGTCGCCGACATGAACGATAAAACCGCTCTCCCCTTTTATATAGAGGGCGGATAGGGTGGTACCCATACCGTTGGTCCCGGGCAAACGGCTACCTTCCTGCATGAGGGAATCATTAATCGCCAGCACGATGTTTTCCAGCTCCCGGGCCGTTTCCGGGCCGATACCCTGTTTAACTTTTTCAACGAATTCGGTAACTGCTTTTTTACTGGCCAGCTCCCCGGCCTGGTGACCGCCCATGCCATCGGCAACGATAAAGAGGTATTCATCGTCACCGACCCGGCCGGCAAAGTAGAAATCTTCGTTATTGTCCCTGACATTGCCCTGGTCGGATAAACCTGCAAAATAGAGTTCCATAATTTTATCGGCCCTTAAATATCTTGATTAAAAACTCGCTATCGCCGGCTTTAAAAATGGTCTCATCCGGGATGATTTGACGATCGATCTTTTTATCGTCGATGAAAACCCCGCTGTCGCTATCCAGGTCGGTCAGGCAGACATCTTTTTCCTGGCAGCGGATACTGAAGTGGAGGGGCTCCAGGTTGCTATCGGCGAGGCCGATATCTGCCAGGCGGCTTGAGCCCACCAGGTTCTTCCCTTCGGTTAGCCGGAAATCCCTCCCTTTTAATGGGCCGCCCAGCACAACGAGCCAGCCTTTAAACGTTTTTTCCTCTTCAAACCGGGTCTTATCATCGTTCATGGATTCCTCCGCAACCGGGAAAAAATCATGGTCTGGCGACCGATGCGGATGGCATCGCCATCCTGCAATTCATCTTTAAGTACCTGCCGGTCATTGACCCAGGTGTGGTTGGTCGAACCCAGGTCGGCAATGTAGAATGATCCTTTCTCAAAATGGATCAAGGCATGGAGTTTGGAGGCAAAATCGTCTTCCAGGCGGATATCGGCATCCACACCTTTGCCGACGATGCTCTTCTCTTTGACCAGTCGCATATCGTGCCGGGCGGCCCCGGCCTCATCCAGGAAAACCAGCCAGGCGTAAAAAGGGGCGCCGACCACGATGATGGTATTGTCGAGGTTGACATCGACCCGGGTCTTTTCATCATCGTCTCTTTCAAACACCGTCTTGTCCGGGATAGCCCCTTTTGGTTTTACCTTGTCTTCTATGCCGGTCTGTTGGGTGCTATTCATATCGAAGCCGATGAGCGATTTGCCGAGGTTTTGCGACTGTGCGCAAAAAGGGCAGGTTTGCTGGGTCTCATAGATCACATGCCCTTTATTGCACTGTTTCAAACCCACAGGCCGGCGTGGGAAACCGCAAAAAGGGCAGAACGGGTGATCATCGACCAACTTTTTAAAACAATTACCACATATAGTCATGATGATAAACTCCTCTTATTTTCCCCGCAAATCATTGATAATAAAGATGATAAACCCCCGCAGCCGCCGGTCGTTGGTCTTGAGCTGCAAGGAGTATTTTTTATCCCCTTTGGCCCGGATGATCAAGACCGGTTTTTTCTTCTCATCCTTGCGGCGGAAGATATTGCCCACATCGGCCAGGGCATCGCTGGACACACCGGTGATGCGGGGAAAGGCGGCGGCAAATTCGAGACGGCTGAAGGTTGCCGGCAATGCCTTAAAAGAAATGCCATTCCGGCTGATGATCAGGAGACCATCGATCCTCGACCCTTTTTTATAAGCGTACATAATGGGAAAATCAACATATTGGTTGGTTTGCAATGCCTTGCGATAGTAGAGCCGGGCTTCGCTCTCCTTGCCGTCATAATGATAGGCTTTGGCCAGGGTGAGGTAGAGACTGGCCGTGGATAGGCCCTCCCGCATGGCCTGGTGCCCCAGGTTGATGGCGCCGGTATGATTCTTCCGGGCGATTAACCCCTCCATCTTCCGGACCACTCCCGGGAGATTTTCTGAAGAAGAGGTGATAGAGGGGGCCCCCCCCTCGAGGATGCGCGGCATTTGGTCGATCGGTTTGGCCTGCACCGCACCGCTAACGCCCGCGTCCTCATTGCCGCCCGAAACAGGTTGGGGTAACGATCTACCCTGGCTGGTCAGGAACAATACCAGGACCACCACCAGGAGGATGACAGCCAGGGATAAGGCCAGTAATTGGTATTGTTTGCGATTAAGCCTATCGGGCAAATGGGCAGCGATCGCTTTTTTCCCCCTGCCACCGGGTTTACTCGAAGGCGTCAGCGGAGAGGCGAGAATTTTTTTTACCGCTTCTTCTAACTCGGCCACCCCCTGGAAACGGGCATTGACATCCCGGGCTATACACTTCATCACCAGGACATTGACGGCCAGCGGCAGGGTGAGGCAGAAATCCGATGGGGGCAGCGGCGTCTCTTCCAGGTTCTTGAGTAAAACCTTATAATCGAGTATACCGCTGATTTTAAAAGGCGGATTGCCGGTTAGCATCTCATAGAGCGTAGCCCCCAGCGAATAGATATCGGCCCGGGCATCGGTCTTTTCACCCAGCAGCTGCTCCGGCGGCGAATAGGCCGGGGAACCCATGGCCACGCCTACCCGCGTTAAACCATCGATACCCTCGACCTTGGCAATGCCGAAATCGCCGATCTTAACCACTCGATCCTGGGTGATAAAGATATTAGAGGGCTTGATATCCCGGTGCATCACGCCCCGCGTATGGGCGTAAGAAACCGCGGCCAGGAGCTGGGAAAAGATCAGCAGCGATTGCTTGAGCGGCATAGGCTCCTTGATGAGTTCTTTTAGCGATTTTCCATCCACATACTCCATGACGATATAGTAAATGTCTTTCTCCTGGTCAAAGGAGTGGATGGTGACAATGTTTGGGTGATTTAACCGGGCCTGGGCAATGGCTTCGACCCGGAACCGGGCCATTAAATCGGGGTTTCTGGCCAATTCCCGGGAGATGATCTTGATGGCCACTTCGCGCTCCAATCCCAGGTCGCGGGCCAGGTACACCGTACCCATGCCGCCTTCGCCCAATTTCTTTAAGATGCGATAATTTCCTAAAATTTTTCCAATCATGAACTTAATATTTACCACCACCGGCAAAAAAAGTCAATCATCTGATACACTTCCAGGAATTTTCATCGCTACTTTCCCGGACGCAACTGCTACTTTCCCGGACGCAACGATTCCTCGGTGGACGCAGCCAGTCCTACGCCGGACGCAGCCGTTACTTGCACCTTCGCAACGTTTCCCCGCACTTCGCACCCTTTACTCGCACCTTCGCAACCAGTACTTCGCCCTTCGCAGCCTTTACTCGCACATTCGCAGCCTTTACTCGCACCTTCGCAACCGCTACTTGCACCTTCGCGGTCATTACTTTCACCTTCGCAACGATTATTTTGGCCTTCGCAACCAGTACTTCGCCCTTCGCAGCCTTTACTCGCACCTTCGCAACGATTATTTTGGCCTTCGCAACCAGTACTTCGCCCTTCCCCCCGGCCCCTTCGCCCCAAGCCAACCTTACCCGGCTAAGCATTCAAACCTGTAGAATATTTTCCACACCAGCCTGTCACAAAAGCGACATTTTGCCCAGCTAAACCAATGGGGCTTTAAAAAGAATTCCCCAAAACGATTATCATCATTGATTTTCCTAAAAATGATTACCAGGCATCGATCCTGCTTATGATATATTGCAAAGGAGACCGACAATGAAACTTTATGGACAAGTAGAAAGTTTGTTTATAAGGCCATTAACCGGGTTGACTCAGCCAGAAAAGAAGATTTTCTTCTTTTCCCTGGGCATAAAGGTTAGTGTGCTGGGATTTTACCTGGGAGAAATGATCCTATAATGGCTATTAAAGCAGATCGAGAGAAAACCGGGCCGGGTCATTTTGAAAATCCGGGCTTTTTTAAGCGATTTTTGGTATGAATGGCACAAAAATTGCTTGAATACTTTGTAAATATCTTTAGGAGCAACTAAAATGACAAAAGAAGTTTGTGATCCGATTGAGAAACTGGTGGCCGGGATAGTGGCCGGTATGGGATTCTCCGCATCCGGGTTCTGCATCATTGAAATTTTATTGCGCATCATGGTCAAAGCGTAAGTGGCAAATTATCCACACCCCCTGTGGCATCGGCACCACACCTGTGAGCTTCATTATAACTATAAAGCTGCTGATGGGTTGGCTATGTCTGTCGAGAGACAACCAATGCCCGGATTTTTACGTATCATGGAGTCATGAAAAATAGCATTATTAATCAAGCTGGAGGAGACATGAAAAAGAAAGAGAGCAAAGCACCCTGGACCCGGTGGGATGAAGAGGTTAAGAAATTCAAAGCCATTAAAGGGGAGACTTTTCTCCCGCCAGACATTTTACATGCCTGGCGCAACCATTTTTTGCTCCTGTTCATGCAAGATTTGAGCAAGAACCTGCTGCACGGGCCATTCGATTTACTCTTAGATAAGATCATCGAGGCCATCCAGGTCGGTATGGGTTTTCGGTGCGTCCGCGTTTACCTGGTGGGTGATGAGATGAACAGAAAAGATATGATGTTGAGGAAAACCTCCCCGGACCATGAGCCGGATATTAGAGAAGAAAAAAACAAATACCGGCTGCCGCTGAAAGAGGGCATCGATGAGGCCATAGATACCCTCTTCTCCGGCGAGCCTTTTTTACTCGAAGAGGGGGAAAAAGCAAAATTATTTTTAAATGAACGGTTAAAAATCGAAGGCCCCTACTTTGCCATACCGCTGCTGGTCGAAGGCGCACCCTTTGGCCTCATCTGTGCCAATAACCTATACTCCTCGTCATCACCTGAGGCGGCCAGGTTGGAAGCCGAATCTGTTAGCCGGGTGGAGACCTTTGCCCGGGCCATTATGGCGGCAGTGGAGAACCGGCAGATATCCGAGCAGCGAAACCGCCAGATCAAACAACTCCAGGCTATCGATAGTTTATCGTTAATTATTCAGTCAGAGACCGATAAAAAGTCCATGTACAATACTTTATTGGCACTCAGCGTATTGCTGGTAAACGGGGAGAGCGGCCACCTCAAGCTCTACAATGCCCGGACCAAAAGGCTGGAGCGGGTGGCCGATTACGGGGATGATATCGCACCCGATGATATAAAATTTAAACCCGAAGAAATCGGCTTCTCAAACCATGTGTTTGAAACCCAAGAAGCTCTCGTCATCGGGAATATCCAGATGCACCAATTGATGAAAAAACATAGAGAATACTGCGAAAGAGAAGGACACTCGGCTTACCTGGAGACGTTAAAATCCCGGAGATCGGCCATTATCATGCCACTACAGAATATAAAAAATGCAGAATTAATAACAATTGGGGTACTCGATATCCATAGTCAACAGGAAAACCAGTTTGACCAGACCGATTTTTATAACTTGAAATCACTTATGGGAAGCGTTGCTCAAGCGATAGAAAAAAACCGCCAGATGGAGCAGCTCCAGGAGTTTATCCGGGTGCGGGAGCAGTACCTGGAAATGCTCAGACAGGCCCTGGCTAAGGCCGATGATCTAAATTGTGTACTAGAAATTATCCGGAAAAGTTGTTTTAACCTGGTTAACAGGGGTAACCTGGAGGTGGCTTGCCTTTCGGTCAAGGACCCTCAGACCGGCGACTTGATCACCCCGACCATCAAATGTATCAGAGCCCCGGGCATCGATTGCAAATCCTGTATAAATGATAAACATATCATTCGAGAGGCTTTAAATACTAAAAAACCTCAGTCTGAAGGAAAGACCATGGCCCTGCCCTTCCTCCATGAACGGGAGATCATCGGCATCCTCTACCTGGAGGGCAAGGATAAAATAGAATTAACCGATTATGAGAAAGAAACGCTGGATATGATCATCAGCACCGCAGCTATCCTGATCCGCAATGCCCGCAACTATGAGACGCGTATCAAACAGGTGGCCACGCTCTATGAGCTGACACAAAATGTTAACCAGATGATGAATTTCCGGCAATGGTTCCACCCGATCATGGAACAGGTGGTGAAGATCATGGGGCGGAATAACCGCTGTTTCCACCTGGTGCTGGTGGAAGAGGAGGAGAATGAAAAAAAACTCTTTATCAGGGAAACCAGCGACCTCTATGTGGAAGGAAAACCACCCGAATCCTTTAAAGAAAAATTGTTGAACCATGAGGTCCCGATGGGAAAGAGCCTGTGTGGACTGGTCTTTAGAACAAAAGAGACCCAGATCAACCACGATATTGAGAAAAACAATAAAAAAAGTGCTGATGATCCGACCAAACTCCCCTATCACATTGTGCCGAGGCTTCCGTTCAAGGCAGAGGCGGCTATTCCGTTGAAGATAAAGATTAAAACACCGGAAGAGGCAGTGATCGGCGTATTGGTTATTCATAGCATCGTTAAAAATGATTTTCAGGATTTTGATGTCAAGTTCCATGAGACCATTGCCGATTACCTGGCCATGGCCATCTATAACCAGAGAATGTACGAAGAACGGGCCCGCTATCAAACAGAGATATATGGCCTGGATCGCAGCCTGGCATTACAGGCGTTGATGATATCGTTTTTCCACGATATCACACCGCCGGTCCAAGAGATTTGCTTCCAGGTCAGCATCATGAAAGAGGAAACAGAGACTGAACGGCAGAAAAACCGGGAAAGACTGGAGATACTCTCCGATAAATTAATCAATAATTACAACGAGTTTGTCAGGGATTTTGGCCAGTCTTTTACCGAACCTTCCGTGACCAGCATCAAAGAGACGATCAAAAATAGCCTGGAAACAGTAGAACAAACCAGGGGACTGGAGGGGATCCAGCTTTCTGGGAACTATCAAGAGTCAAACGAGATGATCGAATGTTATGCGGTCTTTATCGAGATGGCTTTTCGGGCCATCATTCACAATGCCGTTAAATACTCCCGCGGCCTATCGCCTGAAAAAAGATACCTGAAGATCGATGTCGAGTCAGTCGCCCAGGACAACCAGGTAAGCATTGCCTTTGAGAGCAGCTCGACCCTGAGAATTCCAGATGAGAAAGACAAACAAATTTTTAAACCCTTTTTCCGGGGTACGGGTAAAGTACCCGGCCATGGCCTGGGTTTGAGCATCGCTTCCGAATGTATTCACTTTCACGATGGCGACATCAAAGCAGATAATGTTACGGAGAGACCGGCAGTAATTTTTTCTATCACTTTACCTAAAAATTTAAATAGCAAAAAGGAGGATACCCATGGATGAAAGTGTAAACAAAGATAGTTTTTATGAGAACCCAGCAGATCGGAAATTAAAGGTGCTTTTCTGGGATGATGAGGCGGAGGGTGAATACCAGACGACCTTTACCGGGATAAAGACCGGGTTTACCCGGTACGGCTGGGAGGCCCTGGTCGTTACCGATAAGGATGAGGCAGTCAAACTGGCTTTAGAAGAAAGATTCGACGCCGTGGTGCTGGATTTACTGGAAAACGGCAAACCGGTTGGCCTGGACCTATTGAAAGAGATCCGCTTAAAGAGGCCCTTCTTGCCGCTGGTGATCTTCACCATTGCCCCGGAGATGGAGCATGTGCAGAGCGCCATGCGCGGGGATGTCAGCTATTACCTGACCAAACCGGTGCGTGACTACCAGGATGTCATCCGGGCCGTGGAGGTGGCCATCGAAAAGGAAAAGTCTAAAGAGCGGCTCGTTAAGGCCCGTTACCTGGCCAATATCGGCCAACTGGCTGCCGGCGTGGCCCATTTCGTCAAGAACTCCCTGTGGAACATCACCAGCCGGGTGCAGATCATGCTCGATGAGACCGATAAAAGCGACAAACATTATGAGATGTTGCAGACCATCAGACGGCGCTGCGACGAAACCAATAAGTTTGTCCTCAATCTCCTGCAATTTGCCCAACGGGGGCAGGTCAAGGACGAGATGAAAGAGATCAACATCGTCGAAGTCACCCAGGATGTTCTAAAGCTCCTCGGCCAGGAGATGAAGAATGCCGGTATAGAGCCGGATATCCAGGTAATCCCGGGCGAGGTCAAGCTTACCGGTAACGTGATGGAGCTACAAGAGGCCCTCTTAAATATCATCAAGAATGCCATCGAGGCCATGCCCCAGGGCGGTAAGCTCTCTGTAAACATATCGCCGGGTGAACGATCAATCAAGATCGGCATCGCCGATACCGGCACCGGCATGGACCCGGAGGTGCTGGAGAATATCTTTATCCCCTTTTTTACCACCAAAGAGAATGCCACCGGTTTCGGCCTCTTCGATACCCAGCGCCTCATCCTCAAACATGGCGGGGACATAAAGGTCGATAGCCGGAAAGGTGAAGGGAGTGTATTTACCATCGAGATTCCCTATAAAAAACCGGGAGAGGTGAGCCATGAGTGAAAAATTAAATATCCTCGTCATAGATGGCGGCGATAGTGGTGAAACCCCCATAACAGAACATCTAATAGATGAAGTATATCGAATTGAGATTGCAAATAATTGGGAAGCTGCCTTTAAAAAAATATCTGGTGAAGATTTCCAACTGGTCATCTGCACCTTCCGCCTGGCCAACAAATATGTGACCTGGTTTTTAAAGGAATTGGAGCAAAAGAACCCGAAACTCTTGAATATCCCTTTCATTATATCGGCGGCAGCCAATGATGACCGGGCCGAGGCGGAAAAGATCCTGGCCGGCAAGAGGTTGAAGTGGATCGATAAGGATAGCGCCGACTATGTCTACGAACTGGAATGGCAGATCATCCATTTCTTCCCCAAGATATTCCATGTTTTCAAAAAGAGGCTCTCCGAATCGCTTGAAGCATCGATAAAGGTAGCCGATTTCGCTGATAAACTAAAAGGACTCCAGGATCGAATTGAAAAAAGAGAGAAACAAGCAGATGACCTGGCCGATGATCAAGAAACAATAAAAGAGAAATATATAAAATGGGAAAGCATTGCCGAGATCGTTGGGCTGATGGTGGGGAGCATAACGCTGGCCATTGCCGTGGCTGTCGGTCTAATAACTATATTGGTTGATAAAAAAATGATGGCATCAAGTTTTCAATTTCCATTGGTGTGGTTACTGGTAATTTTCGCCGTAGAAATCATATTCACTTTTTTGATTTGTTATTGGGTCTTTTCCAGGCGTTTTCAAAGGACAATGGAAGAAAGAATCGATAAAGCTATCAAAAGAAGAGGCATAAATGCCGGAATTAATTGAAAGAAAAATCCTGGTGGTCGATGACGAGGCAGATAACATCGACCTCTTAGGGCGACTCCTGGGTAAGGAAAATTACCAGGTGCAGACGGCCGGCAGCGGGCCGGAGGCCATCGAGAAAGCGACCGCCACCTTCTTCCCGGTCATTGTCCTGGACCTGCGCATGCCCGGCATGGACGGCATTAAGGTGTTGGAGAAATTAAAGAAAGAATGTCCCCAATCCCTGGTCCTGATCCTGACCGCTTATGGCAGCGACGAAAATATCAAGCGGGTATTGGGAGCCGATGCCTTTGACTTTATCGATAAACCGGTGGATAACCGGCTGCTGGTGCACAAAATCAAGAAAGCTTTCGAATATGCGGCCGGCCAGTTCCAGATCGATGAGGCGCAAAAAAGAGAACTGGATAACAACCCTTACAAAGCCATCATCGGGAAAAATCCCAGGATAATGGAAGTATTTAAACTTATCGACAAGGTGGGGCCAACCGATGCCGGCGTGTTGATTAGCGGCGAGACCGGTACCGGCAAAGAGCTCCTGGCCCGGGCCTGCCATGCGGTCAGCGGCCGCGCCCGGAACCCTTTTGTACCGGTCATTGTTGGGATATTAACTGAAACACTCTTAGAGGCGGAGATCTTCGGATATGAGAAGGGCGCTTTCACCGGCGCCGATGCCCGGAAAATCGGTTATTTCGAGTCCTGCCAGGATGGCACCGTTTTCCTGGATGAGATCGGTGACATTACTTTAAAGATGCAGGAAAAACTATTGCGGTTTCTCCAGGAAAAGACCATCACCCGGGTGGGCAGCACCCAGGAGATACCGGTCAATGTCCGGGTGATCGCGGCCACCAACAAAGATCTCGAGAGATCGGTCAAAGAAGGAAAGTTTCGCGATGATCTCTACTTCCGGCTCAAGACCTTTATTATCCACCTTCCCCCGTTGCGGGAGCGCCGGGACGATATCGGGCTACTGGCCCAATATTTTCTCAAGAAGTACTATGGGGAGGATATAGAAATATCGCCGGAGGCCATGGAGACGTTGCTCAGGTACGATTTTCCCGGCAACATCCGGGAATTGGAACACATCATCGAACGGGCATTGATATTGAAAGAGGGCAAACTGATCCGACCCACAGACTTGCCACCGGAAGTTTTGGGTCAAAAAACAACAGGCGAACCCGGGCTGGCTGAGCTTTTAGATCTCCCCTGGGAAGAGGCCAAGGCCGGGTTTGAGAAGCGGTATATCAAGGAAACCCTGCACCGGGCCGAAGGCAATGTCAGCGAGGCGGCCCGCATATCCGGCATCGACCGCTCCTATCTGCATAAGCAGATTAAGAAGCACGGCCTCGGCAAATGATGGCCGGGCAAGGGAGAGCGATAGGGGCCGGGGTTTGAGGGAAAAATTCGTCTCGGCCCTATTTTCTAAGAATAGTTGCAAAAGTAGTGAATCGATAATATAATGGGTTCATGAAAGACATTCAAATCGTTCGAGAGTTTAAGACAAAAATCCATGAAATCTTTCCCGACGCTGAAATTTACTTCTTTGGCTCTCGGGTAAAAAAGACACACCAGGAAGATTCGGACTTTGATGTCCTTGTCCTATTGAAGACAATCACCCCTGCAATCCGAAAAGCTGTTTACGATATTGCCTGGGAAACCGGGTTTAAATATGATGTGCTGCTCGCCCCGGTGTTGTCTTTGCAGGATGCCTTTCATGTATCTACGGCATCGCCTTTCTTAAATAATGTCAAGCGTCATGGGGTGGCTATTTGAAAGAAAAGCTTGAGTTAGTCGTTAAATATAGATTAAAACAGGCAGAAGAATCACTAATGGATGCGGAGATTCTTTGTAAGTCGGGTGGCAGTTTTAGAAGCATCATTAATCGTTCTTACTATGCGATGTTTTACGGTGTCCTGGCTTTAATTGCCAGGAAAGGAATCGGAAGGTCTAAACATTCGGGAGTGATCTCAATTTTTGATAGGGAGTATGTCAAGGCGAACGTATTTCCAAAAGAAATGAGCCAATTATTCCATCAAGCATTTAACTTAAGGCAGGAGGGTGATTATGGGGAACTTGACCTGATAACGAAGAAAGAAGCATTAGAAATCATGAATGGGGCCAAAAATTTTCTGGAAACGATCAAAGTACATTTAGCAGATCAATAAGCACGGCCTCGGCGGACGCGGGGCGTGATTCCCCGCTTATGGCAAGCAAAAGCCAGCCGCTACCTGGATTCTTTCAAAAGTTTTCGCCGTTTTCCAGGCGGTCGGCCAGGACACGCAGGGCCAGGGACTCTACTTTGATGAGCGCTTCCTGGCGAGATAACCCATAAGTCATCACACCGGGGAGATCGGGTACTTCGGCGATCCACCGGCCGTCTTGCTCTTGTTCAAGTTCTATTCTCATCGTCATAACCTCTGGAAAAGTATTATATCACTTTCAGGGTTGAGATTACAAATGTATTCTCTACAAATAGTTGCAACGGCATCGGTAAATGATGGCCGGGCAGGGGAGAGCGATAGAAGCCGGGGATTTATTTGACCGGGGTGGCGTGGATCTCCCAGGTTTCGTTTTCGTCGTTGTCGAATATCTGGTAGAGTTTATCGTTCTTGAAAGCCGACGGGTAAGGCCTGATGGCATCCACCAATTTAACCTTTAAGAACACCTTCTTTAAAAACTTGCCGCTCGTATCGAAAACGAAAATCTCGGAGGCATCACCCTTTTCCAGGTAAGTGGTGACATAGACTTTATTATCGGCCACGACAAAATTCTGGATGACCGGGAAGTAGGGCCTAAACTTGATCATGTTCTTGATCAGTTCATATCTATCTTTGGTAATGGGACTGGTCTTCATAAAATTGATAACCCGCTCCTTGTAGGAATCGGTTAGCTTCAATTGTTTGTATTCCTGGGTGATGGCCCCGATCTTATCCCCTTTTTCATTGAAGATGTTGATAACAAAACCTTCCTGGCCGCTGGCAAAGATCTTGTTGTCATGGGTCTGGAATAAGGCTATCATGAAGGGATACTCCATGCGCGATTGGCTAAAGAATTTTTGCCGCTGGAGCTCTTTGACTTTCTTTAATTGATGGTCGAAGATATTCAGGGTCATATCGACGCTCTGGTTTTCCCCTAGTATGATATCGTAACCGGCAAATCCTTTACCGATGGGCTGGTAAAGGCCCATGACCTGCATACCCCTGGTTTTCAACTCTTTGATATATTGACCGTCTTTGGTCCAGAAGGAGACTTTGCCCGTACTGTTGACGACCAATTGGTCTTTCTGGGGATTGATAGCTATGCCTTCTCCGCTGACGGTCAGGAATTCTTGCGGCCCTTCCCCTTGTTTGCCGAATTTCTTCTTAAACTTAAAATCTTTAAATGAGTAGATGCGGACGCTGCTCTGATCGGCAATATAAACTTGCGTATCGTCGATAGCCAGGAAAGTGGGCTTGAGCACGTCCTTTATGGTGGCCACCTTCTCGGCCATTAGTGTCCCGGAAAGGACAAAAACAATCATGAAGAAGGAAACTTTTTTCATTTTTTACCTCGCTCCTGGTTTTAACTGATATTATACGGGAGCCCCTGGGAAATGGGTTAAAAGTTTTCGCACGATGGGGATATCGGCGTCGGCGAACCGGTAGCCTGCGGATTCTGCCGGGGTGATCCAGCGGATTTCCTCATGGTCTGTGAGCACCATCTCTCCGCCGGGCCAATCGACGAAAAAGGAGATCAATTCAATCGATTTTTCCGGGTAATGGTGGATCTGGCGGTGAAAAAACTGCCGGATACTGACCCGGATTCCGAATTCCTCTTCCAATTCGCGGCCCAGGCAAGCTTCCGGGGTTTCACCCGGCTTGATCTTACCGCCGGGGAACTCCCAGCGCCCGCCCATGTGCTTGTGCCGGTTTCGCCGGGCGATCAAAAATTTGTCTTCACGGATGATGATGGCGGCGGTGACCTGGATGGGAAACCGGTTTGCCGGTTCTTTAATGGGTGTCATGGTTTAGTATACCATGATTTTCCCGATTTACAAGTTGTACCTGGGCCCGGATAGGGGCTTGACCGAATCGATAAAATGGTTTAATCTATGGGCCTGTATGAAGGAGAAAAAATGATCGTAAAAAAATTCAGCGAAGTGGAAAAAACGACAATCCAGAAAGAGGGTGTCAAAGGCGTGTCCATCCGCTGGCTGATCGGCCAGGATTCGGGCGCACCCAATTTTTACTTGCGGCTCTTTGAGTTGGAGATCGGCGGTCATTCCCCTTTCCACGCCCATGCCTGGGAGCATGAGGTCTACGTGCTGGAAGGCAAAGGAAAACTGAACACCCCAGATCGCTCCTACCCCCTGGAAAGAGACTGCTTTGCCCTGGTTTTGCCCGGGGAAGAGCACCAGTTTGAAAACTGTGGAGATGGGCCGTTTAAATTTCTCTGCATCATACCCACGAATGGTCAGTAACGGCTAGTCTTTTTTGTCCCGGGATTGGTCTTTCCGGTGCTGGGCCACAAAAAAGTGCAAGGCGATAAAAGCCAGGACAATCAGCCCAAAGAGGATGTGGTGGAACGGGAAAGATAGTTTACCGGCCTTTAAGCCCAGGAGCAGGAGGGGGGGTGAGATAATCGCTACTGCCACATAAATGCGCCTGGATACCCGGCGATCCGGGTCAAGCAGATAGATCATGGCGCTTGCCCCTAAAGCGGTAAAAAATACCAGGCAGGCGGTAGAAAAATCTTCCGAGCCTGGGGCGGGGCGGTAAATGAGAAAATAAAGCCCGGCACTGACCAGGGCAAAAACCAGGGGGAAAAACGATTTTATTCCCTTGTGCATGTCAGTCATTGTATCCCGAATGCCTATAAGCTGTCAAGATTTATCTGCAATTTACCGGCGGGGGAAAATTTTAGCCCGGGCATGATTGACTTTATTTTTGAATAGCTTTAAAATTGGGCTATGTCCAAGGATAAGGTTACTATCAAAATACCCAGGCCGCTCTACGACCGTTTAAAAACGATCATCAACGAAAGCGGGTTTGGCAGTGTGAACGAATTCGTGGTCTATGTCTTAAGAGATCTGGTGTCTCTCGGTCTCGATGAGAACCGGGATTTGACGAGAGAAGAAACGGAGAGCATTAAGCAGAGATTGAAAAATCTGGGCTATTTTTAAAAAAAAATTTCTCCGGGGTTGACAGGAGACCAGAATTATACTATCATAGGAGTATCATGATAGTACAAAAAGAGTGCGATTCGATAAATGCCCACTGTCGATGGGCTTCTAAAAAGGAGAAAGACATGACTCTTAAAAAATTTGGTAAAGTTTATCTGTTGTTGTTCCTGGCCCTGGTCCTGGTTTTTCCCGGCTGTTCTAAAAAGGAAGAAAATAAGGCTGCGGCCGGGAGTGTGACCCTGATCCTGGGCGCCTACACCGTGCCCAAGGATGCCTATCAGAATGAAGTCATCCCGGCTTTCCAGAAGATGTGGAAAGAGAAGACCGGCCAGGAAGTCAAGTTCCAGGAATCCTATGTCGCCTCCGGCGCCCAGGGCCGTAATATTTCTGCCGGTTTCGAGGCCGATGTGGCTGCCCTTTCCCTGGAGCACGATATCCAGACGATCGTAAAAAAAGGCTTGATCACCCATGATTGGAAGAGTAAACGGTGCAATGGCTTTATTACCCGGTCGCTGGTGGTTATGGTCTATCGACCGGGTAACCCCAAACAAGTAAAAGATTGGCTGGATCTGACCCGGAACGATATCGATGTCATCTATCCCAGTCCCAGGACTTCCGGCGGTGCCATGTGGTTCGTCAATGCCATTTACGGCGCCGGTCTCAAGATAACGGAATTGAAAGACGGCAAACAAGATGCCGATTACGCTTATAACCTGCTCAAGAAAATCCAGCGCCGGGTCAAGGTGATGGATGAATCGGGGCGGGCTTCGGTCACCACTTTTGAGAACGGTATCGGCGACATCCTGTTGACCTATGAGAACGAAGCACTGCTGCGGCAGTTGCAGGGAAAAGAATTCCCCTTTATTATCCCCGATGCCACCTTGTTGATCGAGAACCCGGTGGCCCTGGTAGACAAGCATGTCGATAAACACGGCACCCGGGAAGTGGCTGAGGCTTTCGTCGAATTTCTCTATTCCAAAGAAGCCCAGAGAAGTTTTGCCAGGTATGGTTTCCGTTCTGTGGACGAAGAGGTGGTCAAAGAATTTGCCGCCAAATACCCGGTTCCGCCTTACCAGTTCGATATGAGCTACCTGGGCGGTTGGGCCAAAGTAAACGACTCTATCTATGGACCCGAAGGGGTCTGGACAAAGGTCATCCAGCAATTGGCCGATGAGCAGTAAGATCCGGTATAAATCACCCAGGGCTTTGAAACCCGGGGATATCACCCTACGCAGCATCTCTTTTGTCTACATCGGCTTTCTCATCATCCTGCCGATAATAGCGGTGATTTCAGGCATGTTCAAAGGGGGCCTGGCCAACCTGTGGAAACAGATTACCCTGCCCCAGGCCCTCTTTTCCTTGAAATTGACTTTTATCTGCGCCCTGGCCATCGTGGTGATCAATGTGATCACCGGTACAGCCACGGCCTGGGTGCTGGTGCGGTACAAATTCCCATTAAAGAACCTGATTAATGCCCTGGTGGATATCCCCTTTGCCATACCCACGGTGGTGACCGGCATCATGCTGGTGCTCCTCTATGGCCCCCGGAGCTCGATCGGTACTTTCTTGAACAAGCAAGGTATCGAAGTCATCTATGCCAAGCCGGGGATCATACTGGCGCTGGCGTTTGTCACCTTTCCTTTTGTGGTCAGGGCAGTACAACCGGTGTTGATGGAAATGGATAAAGATATGGAGGAGGCGGCCCGCACCCTGGGCGCCTCCCGTTTCACCATTTTCCGGCGGGTTGTACTTCCTACCTTGCTGCCGGCCATCCTCACCGGCACCGCCCTCTCTTTCAGCCGGGCGCTGGGAGAATTCGGTTCGGTCGTTATCGTGGCCGGGAATATCCCCTTCAAATCACAGGTCAGCTCGGTTTATATCTATGGCGAGATCGAGAGCGCCAACACCCAGGGGGCACTGGGTACAGCCATGGTGCTGCTGGTCTCCTCCCTGTTGATATTGATCGTGCTCAACGTGATCCAACGCTGGAGTAACAAATATGAAGCCCACTCCTGATCCTGTAGACATAGAAGTGATCACCCTGTGGGATAAGCGGGTGCGGCGGGAAAAGCTCGGTAAGTGGATCATTATCGGTTTGGTCTTCCTCTGGTTTGCTTTCCTGGTCCTGTTCCCGCTCTACGGTATTTTCCGGGAAGCCGGGGAGGAGGGGCTAAAGACCATCTTCTCTTCCTTGAAAACCGCAGATTCGATACACGCTTTTTACCTGACCTTCATTACCACCCTGGTGGCGGTCATACTGAACACCGTTTTCGGCGTCATTATGGCCATCGTCTTTGCCCGGCAAAAATTCAAGGGCAAGCTCCTCCTGGAAAGCATCGTCGATATGCCTTTTGCCATTTCACCCATCGTGGCCGGCTTTATGTTCGTGGTGCTGTTCGGGCCCGAGGGTTGGATCGGTAGTTGGTTTGAATCGATGAATATCAAGATACTCTACGCTATCCCCGGCATGATGATTGCCACTGTATTCATCACTATCCCCTTCGTGGCCCGGGAAATTTTACCCATCCTGCGGGAATTTGGCCGGGAAGAAGAGGAAGCGGCCGCTACCCTGGGCGCCTCGAGGTGGCAAGCCTTCTGGCGGGTCACGCTCCCCTCCATCAAATGGGGGCTCGCCTATGGCGTGACCCTGACCATTGCCCGGTCCATCGGCGAATTCGGCGCCGTGCTGGTGGTTAGCGGCAGTATTATCAACATGACCCAGACCGCCACTTTGAGGATTCACGATCAATTCATGAACTTCAACTATCCCGGCGCTTTCTCCGCCGCGCTGGTGCTGGCAGTTTTTTCTTTTGTGATCCTCTTGTTTATCCAATACGCCTACAAGAAAAAAGGAGGTCCCCTGTTATGAGCGGTATACGGGTAGAAAATTTACGGAAAACATTCGACAACTTTACGGCTGTCGACGATGTCAGCTTTGGCATCGAAGAGGGAGAACTGGCCGCCCTCCTGGGCCCCAGCGGTTCAGGTAAAAGCACGATCTTGCGCATTATTGCCGGCCTGGAAAGACCCGACCACGGTAGAATCTACTTGACCAGCCGGGAAGTGACCCACCACTCGGTCCAAGAACGAAACATCGGCTTCGTTTTTCAGCATTACGCCCTGTTTAAACACATGACCGTGGAGAAAAACATCGCTTTCGGCCTGGAAGTGCAGAAAAAAAGTAAGAAAGAGATCAAAGCCAAGGTCGATGAGCTCATCGACCTGGTCAAACTGGAGGGCTACAATAACCAATATCCCCACCAGCTCTCCGGCGGTCAGCGCCAGCGCGTGGCCCTGGCCAGGGCTTTGGCCCCGGAACCCAGGGTACTGTTGTTAGATGAACCTTTCGGCTCCCTCGATGCCAAAGTCAGGAAGAACCTGGCCCAATGGATCCGCGACCTGCACAAACGCATCCATGTCACCGGCGTTTTTGTCACCCATGACCAGAATGAGGCCATGGAAATTTCCGACAAGATCATCCTCATCAACCGCGGCCGCGTCGAACAGATCGGCACCCCACGGGAGGTGTACGAAACGCCTGCAACCAAGTTTGTGGCCAGCTTTGTCGGTAATGTCAACGTGGTAGAATCGGTTATCTCGGACGGTTCCATATTCATCAACGGCGTGTCTCCCGATATTACCTTGCAAATGAGGGAATGCGACCTGGCCCCCGGTGAAGTGGTGCTCCTGGTTAGACCGGAAGAGATCAGTCTTGCCCGGGCCGCCACCGAAAATAACCTGCCTGGAATTATTCGGGCCGTCCATTACCGGGGCAGCTTCTACGAGGTCGAGATAGATGTCGGTAACAACCTGGTCAAAGCGGTAATCGATAAAGAGGAATACAAGGCCGAAGAGTGGCGGGCAAAAGACCCGGTCTTTGTGCTGTTTGGCAAGTATAAAGTCTTCGATGCCTCGGAAGGTTACCAACAGGTCCATTCTATGCTCAAACAGTACGGCTACATCGAGTAAGCCATCAGCTCTTGTGTTTTTGCTGGCCCAGGCGAGAGCGGGCCTCATGAAGGGTGTGGAAAATTTCTGTTTCTATACCGGGGATCTGCATCAATTCAAACAATTCAAAATATTTCTCATTAATCGAGGCCGCTTTCGATTCGCTGGCCATACCCGGTATGAATATACTACCCCGTCCCGTAAGCAACCAGTTGATATTGAGCCCAAATTGAGCATACAGGGCGTGGAGGTATTCCAGCTTGATGGCGGTTTTTCCCTGTTCGATCCGGGATATGGTGGACTTACTCGTAGCCAATGAATCGGCCATCTCCAATTGATTTTTGTTAAGGATTTTCCTGAAAAGACGAAAATTCAGGCCCGGGAGCCTTCCCTCTGTTTTATACATTTTTATTACCAAAAACATGTTTAAATTGCATGTCTTGATTTTACCCGAATCCCCTTTCGATGTCAAGCCACTTTTTCTGTTGTTTTTTTGTCCGGTTTTGGTTAAAATAGAATAGAAACGGATTAAAAAACCAGGAGGTTACCATGGACCTTTTAAAAGGTTTTAGTCATTTACATCATGCTTCCATCAAATTCCAGGGGGATAAGACCATTTATGTCGATCCTTTCAAGATCGCCGGCGCCCCCCACGACGCCGACTTCGTCTTTTGCACCCATGAACACTTCGATCATCTCTCCCCGGAAGATATCCGCAAGGTGATGAAAGAAGGAACGGTGGCGGTGGTGCCCAAAGAGAATGTGAAGAGCTGCCGGAAATTAGACCTGAAAGAGGTCATCGGCGTTGAGGCCGGTAAGGATTACGAGATCGCCGGTCTGAAATTTAAAGTCGTGCCCTCGTACAACCTCGACAAGAAATTTCATAAACGGAAAGAGGATTTTCTCGGGTTTATCATCACCATCGGGGGCGCCGATTACTATTTTGCCGGGGACACCGATTATATCCCGGAAATGGAAACGATTAAGGCCGATGTGGTATTCTTACCGGTCGGCGGCACCTACACGATGAACGCCACCGAGGCGGCCCGCGCCGCCAACACCATTAAACCCAAAGTGGCGGTGCCCATCCATTTCGGCTCGGTTGTCGGCACCCGGGCCGATGCCGAGACGTTCCTGGCCCATCTCGACCAGGGTATCCAGGGTGTCATCCTGTTACCATAAAAAAATTGAGGAAAAACGATGAGCTACTTTAAATATAACCACAGTCGAAAGATCGCCCCCCGGCTGCCTACCCTGGTGCTCTGGCTGGCAGCGATCGTCATATTGCCCGCCTGGATTATCGGCCAGGAACCGGCCCCGGTGTCCCCCCAGGAACCGGCCCCCGAGCCCGTATACCAGTTATCCCCGGACCAGATCGAAAAGATCGAGACCTTTGTCGCCAACCAGATGAGACTTGGCAAAATGCCCGGGTTATCGGTGGTGCTCGTCCGGGGCAGCCAGACTCTCTATAAAAAAGGTTTCGGCTTTGCCGACCGGAAGACCCGGGAACCCGTTACCCCGGCCACCCTTTTCGAGCTCGGATCCACCAGCAAAGCGTTTACCGCACTGGGGGTATTGCTCCTGCAACGGCGGGGGTTAATCTCCCTCGATGACCCGGTAGACCGCTATATTCACTGGTTGAAGTTCAAATACCGGGGCAAAGAGGTGCCGGTCTCCATTCACCAGCTTTTACACCAGTCGAGCGGTATCCCGTTTAACACTATCGGTACTATCCCGCCCCTGGAAGGGGACGACGCCCTCGATTTAACGGTCAAGACCCTGCGGGGCCAATCATTGGCCCATCAACCGGGGCAAAAGTTCTTGTACGCCACCATCAATTACGATGTGCTCGGTCTCCTCATCCAGACCCTTTCCGGTGAGTCGTACGAAGATTATATGAAAGAGAAGGTACTGCTGCCCCTGGGTCTCACAAGCACTTATTTAACCCGGAAAGAAGCGCTTGAACGGGGCTTAGCCCAGGGGTACAAACTTTTCTTCAAAAAACCGCTGGCCTACCGGGCGCCCTATTACCGGGGAAATGTGCCGGCCGGCTATGTGATCACCAACGGGGACGACCTGGAACGCTGGCTAAAGATCCAGCTCGGCACCATCGAACCCGAAGGATTTCCCCTGGAATTGATCTCAAAGACCCATGAGCGGGATCCCCAATTGCCCGATTCCCCCTACGGGATGGGCTGGTTCGTCTTGCCTGGAAGAGCCGATATATTGCATGGCGGGCAAAATCCCAATTATGCCTCCCTTTTCATTCTCAACCCGGACCTAGAACTGGGCATCGGCGTTTTGGCCAACCTCAATTCCGATTTTGTCGGAGAGACCGGATTGGGTATACTGGCCATCCTGATGGGTAGGGAACCGAGGATCTCTGCCGGGGATTTTAACGCCAAAATGGACAACGCCTCCACGCTTATTCTTATTGCCGGTATTCCCCTGCTCATCCTGGCATTCATCCTATTCTGCATCCTGGTGGGCCGCATCATCCGCAAGCAGCGGCAATACAGGAGACGCGGGCCGATTGGGATAATCACGGCTATATCTGTCAGCCTACTCTTCCTGGCATTTGTTTACCTTATCTTCAGCTTCCCTACTCTCATCGGCTATGCGGTGCCGTGGAGTTTTGTGACGGTCTGGCAGCCGGCAACCCTGTCGATGGCCGCCATTACCCTCGTGTCGCTTATTTTTTTCCTCTACCTCTATTTCCTCTTCCGCTTCTTTACCCTGCCCGTGGCTGCCAGGCAATAACCCCCTGATCAACGACAATTAAAACTCCTGCCTGACGACAATTAGAATTCCCGGATCGAGGAACCAGGTATACCATCTAAGCTTCAGATCAGGAGGGGAAAATGGTGGTAGGATTGGGGCCTGAAGCCGGATGGGACGAATGCAATTCGCCCCTACGGGCTATGGGCAACCGGGAATACTGGCTGAAGGTCTTTAACCGGGACGATGATTCATGGTATGAAGAGATCGAAGACTTTTTTAACCACATTAACACCATTTATTACTCAATATTTTGTAAACGCTCGATAAACTGCACCTTCACAAGGGGTTGAATGTATGTCATGATGGGTTCCTGGAATATTATGCCGGGGAGGAAAATGTCGGGCGCTGGGAGCCAACTTTGGATGATTTTCATTCGACATCGCATCTGGAGAGACAAATTTGGATGACGGGGGCCGATTTTGTGTAATGAGAGCTGGAAACCAAAGGGCAGGATACGGAGCAAGACCAGTTTAAAAGGCAGTACCTGGACGAATGGGTAAAGGCCGTCAATGCCCAGGGCGGATTTGGATATTGGCATTGGGCCGTGGCCCATCAGCCTGGGGAAATCGCGGACATCCTGCTTAAAGCTTGTTCATCATGCCCGGACCGGGAAAAGATGAGATAGCCGGTTATCGCTCTTTGCCCAAAATTAAGGTAAATCAGGATTTATCCCCGGCCCGGGTTGATTATTAGTCCATGATGTGTTATAGATAATACCTTAAAGAATAGGAAAAATTTTGAGGTAACAGACAAATGGACGCTGAACCGCGGGACGAGGACATAACCAAGGAAGAACTCCTATCTGAACTCGAAGCCCTGCGCAGCGTGGTGGCCAAGTTTGTCGATATCGAGAAAGATGAGAAACAGGAGCTTGAGCGGCAATTACTGGAGAGCGAAGAGCGGTTCCGGGAGATATTTGAGCAACACTATGACGCCATTTTACTACTGGAACCGAAGAAATTAAAATGTATTGCCGCCAACCGGATGGCCGAAACCCTGTTCGGCTATAGCCACGAGGAGTTGATCGATCATATCCCCCGGCTCTTCAAGAATAAAAAGGAATTCGACCGGTTTAAAAAGATCGTCAGCCAAGAAGATTTTTTAATTAACCAGTCGAGCTTCCTGAGTAAAGAGGGCAAGCAGTTGATCTGCGGCGTGAAAGGCAAAACCATTACCCTCCGGGATCAGAATGTCCTCTACTGCTCTTTTCGGGATATCAAAGAAAAAATCGAGGCCGAAGAGAAGGAGAAACAATTCCAGGCCAAACTCATCCAGACCAACAAGATGACCTCCCTGGGCACGCTGGCCTCCGGGATCGCCCATGAAATCAACAACCCCAACAACTTCATCATGGCCAATACGCAGATGTTTTCCGAGATCTGGCAGGATGCGGCCAGGGTGCTGGATGGTCAATTGGACGAGCATGGCGATTTTTTCCTCGGCGGTCTTTCCTTTTCCGAGCTAAAAAACACCCTGCCGGACCTGCTCAATGGCAGTATCGAGGGTTCACGAAGGATCATGAGTATCATCAACCGCTTAAAAGAGTTTTCCCGGCCGGCAGAGGACGAATTCCAGGGGATAGTCGATGTTAACCGGGCCATCACTTTTTCCATCTCCATCCTGGGCAGCCAAATCAAGAAACATACCGATCACTTCCAGATCGAGCTCGCCCAGGATATCCCCGAGATTATCGGTAATCCCCAACAGCTCGAGCAGGTGATCATCAACCTGATGCAAAATGCCCTCCAATCCCTGCCGCGCAAAGAATGTTCGGTATTTGTTTCTTCCAGTTACGATAAAAAAACCGGTTATGCGGTTATCCGGGTAAAGGATGAAGGGACCGGTATGAAGAAGGATATCGTGGAAAGGATTACCGAGCCCTTTTTCACCACCAAAAAACAATCGGGTGGCACCGGCCTGGGCCTGTACATTTCCTATTCGATCATCAAGAAACACAATGGGGCGCTCGATATCCGCTCAAAACCCGGGAAAGGGACGGAAATCCTGGTTAAATTACCCGTAATGCACGCCGGAGAAAAGGTTAGCGACCTAGGACTGACCTATCAACAAGCAAAGGAGAGTTAAGATGAATGAATCCAAGATAGATTCCCTACCCGTCCTGCTGGTCGATGATGAGACGCAAATTTTGCTTAGCTTCAGCGTCATGCTCAAGAGTGCCGGCATCAAGAATGTCATTACCCTGGATGATAGCCGCCAGGTCATGCCGGTCCTGGCCGAACACCGGGTATCCCTGGTGGTGCTCGATCTCTCCATGCCGTTCATGTCCGGCGAGGAGCTCCTCATCCGGATTACCCGGGAGTACCCGGAGATACCGGTCATCATCGTCACCGCCACCCATGAGATCGCCACTGCCGTCGATTGCATGAAGAACGGTGCCCAAGATTACCTCTTAAAACCGGTGGAAAAGAGCCGCTTCATCTCGGCGGTGAAGAAAATCCTGGAGATGAGCTTCCTGAAAAGCGAGGTTTCGTCTCTCAAGCAGTATCTGCTCTCCGATGATCTCAAGAAAGAATCGGCCTTCTCCCAGGTTATCACAACCAGCAAGAAGATGCACGCCATCTTCAAGTACATCGAAGTTATCGCCGATTCTCCTTTCCCGGTGCTGATCCTGGGGGAAACGGGTGTCGGTAAAGAGCTGGTGGCCAGGGCCATCTACCAGGCCGGCACCGGGTATAAGAACTTTGTCGCCGTCAATGTCGCCGGTCTTGATGATACCATGTTTTCCGATACTTTATTCGGCCACAAAAAAGGCGCTTTTACCGGGGCGGACAGCCACCGGGAAGGATTGATCGCCCAGGCTGCCGGCGGTATCCTGTTTTTGGATGAGATCGGCGACCTCAGCCACCAGTCCCAGGTTAAATTGCTCCGCCTGGTGCAGGAAAAAGAGTATTACCAATTGGGCGCAGATGTGCCGAAAAAGACCGATGCCCGTATTATTGTGGCCACCAACAAGGATTTGAAAATCCTGGTCAAAGAAGATAAATTTCGCAAAGATCTTTACTTCAGGCTCAGCGCCCACCAGATCGATATCCCGCCGCTCAGGGAGAAACCGGAGGATATCCCCTTTTTGATCGATCATTTCCTGGACATAGCGGCCAGGGCTTTGCACAAAAAGAAACCCACACCGCCCCCGGAGCTGATCACCCTGCTCTCGACTTACGATTTCCCCGGCAATGTCCGCGAGCTTGAGACATTGATCTGCGATGCGGTTTCGCGCCACAAATCGGGTATTTTATCTTTAGACAGTTTCAAGAGCCTGATCGACAGGGAGAGGGGGCAATTCGAGCTGGATTCTGCCGCATCCCCGGGCAATCCCCAATCGGTCGAAGAGTTTCTCAAGAGCTTCCCGACCCTGAAACAGGCCGAGATGTACATGGTCGATAAAGCCCTGGAACGGGCCAAAGGCAACCAGGGTATTGCCGCATCCATCCTCGGTATCACCCGCCAGGCCCTGAATAAAAGACTCATCCGCCGCAAACAAGATAATGCACCCCAAAAAAACTCACGATAAAAGAATGTCCTTCAATTTTTAGTAATAGTGCCTATATCGATCGATGGCAGCGATTCCTGCCGGAGAGAAACTTGACATTTTTTTTCTTTTCATGTATAAAATGGGCATGTCAGAGAAAGCGGACCATCTGTTTAACCAATTAAATACCCTGGGCGGTAAAAACCCCCCGCTGACAGGGGCGGTGGAAAACATTAAAAAAGATTGGCAATCTGCGTTTCAACCCCATGGCAATATCAGGCCCCCGGTCTCAGACTCTTTGTGTGAAAGCTGTAAACCGTATGCCGCCAATGCCACCGATCACCTGGAAAAGGCCGTTAAAGAGCACCAATCCATTCATAAACCGAAAGACTTCACGGATATTTCCTCCGCCATCGCTGGCCCTTTAAGGCGGGCGGTGACACTAAGCGATTTTCTTCATTACCATATCAATGAGAGTTTTAGGGGCAAGAATTTATTCGGCCAGAGTTTCGACCGGCATGGCTCCATCCCCATTCTTAAGCGGGAGTACCTGGCAAGATTGGCGAACGGCCAAGCGGTGCTGGAGATAGACGAATTAAACGGCAGCACCGGCCCGGCCGATAAACCCAATTGGTGGACTTTTTTTATAGATACCGATGACATACCGGTCAGCGGCGAAACCTATATGAAAGAATTGGCCCTGGACGTCCGGCAGATAGAGGAAGCCGAGCGGGACAAACTGGTGCTGGAAGTGCTCATTCCCACGGAGATTTTAAACCGGCCCCTGTTCAAGCCCACGGCCCTGGATGCGTTTGTACCGGAAACAAAGTTTGCGCCCGAGCTTACCGGCTACATATACGGGAACACAAAACCGGATGAACCGGCATTACAGTCGCGGCCCGAAACGGTCGGCGAGCCGGTGACTTACCGGGATCTCCCGCCGGGCACCCGCATTACCGTTAACAAATATCATTTTAGAATATATCAATGAAAAAAAATATCTATAGCGAATACATCGCCGGCCTGGTCAAGTTGGTCGAGAATGGCCGGCCGGACCCCCTAAAGGAGGTCATCTATGCCCGGCTGACCGGTGAAAAGGGGGCAGTTCACGGTCTCGTCTCCCCGCCCCTTTCCCGCGATGAAGCGGATGAGAATGCACTCTTTTACGCTGTCTACGATAAATTTGTTGCCGACCGGGATGAACGGGCATCGATGGAGATGCGGCGGGTGGTGATCGAGTTATTGATGGAGGCTTTCTCGATCCGGGGAAACCTCCAGGTGATCGATGCTCTGGGCCAGATGGCCGGGTATTTCCAGGTCAAAGAAAACATCAAGTTGGCCGATCAATTTCGCTGCCAGTTGTGGGGGTTCATGGATACGAAGCTGGGTAAACCGACCCAAAGGCATTCTATATCCGATATGATGCAGTTAGAGTATGAAGAGATGCAGTACGCCTGGCGCGCCCTGGACCTGTGGTTGACCGTGACGCCCACATTCCCGGAAGACCGGGACGCCCAATATTACGAGAGTATCGTTGGTCTCTTCGACCAGGGCTTAGAGCATTTCTATAAATCGGAGCTACATTTCCATCTATTGATGCTGATCTTCCGCTGCCTGGTCAAAATAAAGCCCTATTATGCCGCTAAATGCTGCTTTATCAAGATGTGCCGGTTGGTGGAGAACCTCGACAACGACGATGCTACCGGCCTGTACCGCCACGGCTGGCTGGGATTTTGCCGGGAATTAGGGGTGCTATTCAAGTATGATGCTTCCCCCGGCAAGCAGTGGTGGGAAGACTTCAAGAAAGGGATACTGGCCAACGATGACGACTTACAAAATGAGAAAGAAAAATCGGTTACCGTCAGGTCGTTACATGGAATAGGCATGATGCCCGACGAGTGGAAAAAATCGGACATGAAAGATAGAATAATCAACTTCCCCGTATCTCAAAGGGCAATGAACCAATGAAGATCATCAGCTTCTTCTCTTTTAAGGGGGGTGTCGGGCGCACGGCATTATTGACCAACCTGGGCGCCTACTGGGCAGCGCAGGGAAAAGTGGTGCTCTTGATGGACTTAGACCTGGCCGCCCCGGGTCTCAGTTATTCCCTGCCCGGCAGGATGCTCGACGACCAGGGCCGGGGCCAGGGCATGGCCGATCTTCTGGCCGCTTTTTTTGAAGGCATAAAGAAAGATCCAGACAATATCTCTTTTTTACCGCCCCAGTATTTAATCCGGGCAGTCGATATCCAGGCGCCCTATTTTCAAGGTGCGGCCGGCAACCTCTTCTTTATCCCGGCCGGCCAGCGCCCGCTTAGCGCCGACCAATGGGGCGAAGGTTTGCCCGGGGAGTCGCTTATTCCCCCCATACCCGGTACGGCCCCGGAGAAAGACGAGTCGCAAAAACAAACCGCGTCCCGCGCCCTGGCCCACTATTTAAAAGAATACCTGCAAAATTGGACCGTGCCGGACGGCCCGGCCCAGGGGAAAAAGATCGATTACCTGCTGATCGATACGCGCACCGGTTTTGCCGAGCTCCTGGATTTGAGCCTGGGCTACCTGGCCGGGCAAATGGTGCTGGTCTTCTCGCTAAATGAACAAAACTTGCGCGGTCTAAAGATGACGCTCGACGCCCTGGAGACGAAACGGGTGCCGGTCGGGACATTCCCCCTCCAGGTGACGGTCGTCTTTTCCCCTTTACCGGCAGCCGAAGATGTCCAACTCTTCCAACGGCTGGAAAAAGGTCAACAGCTCATCGCCCAATCACTCCGCTTCGACCGGTCCGGGCAGCGGGAATTACCGCCCGCGCGCTTTACCATTCATTATAACCAGGTGCTGGCCAACCAGGAATCCCTGATGGTGCTCGAGTTTCCCAAATCGCTCTATTCACGCGAAGTCACGGCCATTGCCCACCACCTGGAAGGAAAAACGGATGCCGATGACTTGCAAGATGACCTGATCAAGGCCACCTGGCGCCGGGTAACGCGCATTATCGGTAAACCGGAAAAGGGAGAAAACGGGCCGCTGCCGGTAGAGGTTTTACCGGTCATAGACAACCCCTTTACCGATCTCCCGCCCTGGTACTGGCCGCTGTCCCCGGTAGACCGGGAAGAGACGCGGCGAAATGCTATCCTGGATGAGCTCATACCGGTCAGCCCTGCTGTGGATATGAACAGGGAGCTCATGGCCAACCAGTTGTGCTGGAGTGTGTCGCTATCTACCGAAGAGAAACAGAAAATCATGCAGGGCTTGCCCCAATTGAGCCAATACCAGGTGGATAGCCTGATGGAGATATTCGATGAAGAGCGCCTCAAGTATATGACCATGTTCAGGGATGTGTCCGAGTTTAATGCTCACTTAATTAATTTATTACTTGATTATCAGCGGCAGTGGGCGGTTCTGTTACTCAAGGATGAAAAGGCGGGCAATGCCGGGTTTTTTGGGGCCCTGGATGAACACCTATTCCCGCACCTGGAGAAGCAGGCCGTCTATTGGCTGACCCTGGCCGAAATGGCCATCACCCAGGGCAAAGAAGGGGCGCCCCGGGCCGAGGCCGCTTATCGAAAGGCCATCGCCCTCGATGAAAAAGATGCTTCTCCCTGGAATAACCTGGGGAATCTGTTGAAGGATCACCTGGGCCGGTACGAGGAGGCAGAGTCCGCCTACCGCAAAGCCATCGATCTCGATGAAAAATTTGCTTATCCCTGGAACGGCCTGGGGAATCTTTTACAGGATCATTTGGGGCGGTACGAAGAGGCCGAGGCCGCTTTTAGAAAAGCCATCGCCCTCGATGAAAAATTAGCTTATCCCTGGAATGGCCTGGGGAACTTATTAAAGGATCATTTGGGCCGGTACGAGGAGGCCGAGGCCGCTTATCGCAAAGCCATCGAGCTGGATGAAAAATACGCTCTTCCCTGGTATAACCTGGGGAATCTTCTAAAGAATCACCTGGGCCGGTACGAGGAGGCAGAGGCCGCCTATCGCAAAGCCATCGCCCTCGATGAAAAATTTGCTTATCCCTGGAATAGCCTGGGGAATCTTCTCCGGGATTTTCACCTGGACTGTGGCGGCGCTATGACCGCCTTTGAAAATGGCCTGAAACTCAATAAAGATACAACAAATGCTTACCTGCACATGAACCTGGGCCGCACCCACCTGCTCCTGGGTCAAGAAGACCCGGCCCGCCAACACCTGCATGCGGCCCTGGCAGAATTTGCCCGGCAAAAAGATTACGCTGTCAATGCCCTGCTCCTGGCCATGCAGCTCGACGATCAAGAAAAAATCCGCCTCCTCCGGCCCCAGGCAGAGAAAAAAGCGGCCGGCAGTGATTCTTACTCCGCTTATGCTTTGCTCTTCCTCGATCTGGCCGAAAACAATGAGGCAGCCGGGCAATACAAACAGCAAGCCTGGGATATGATGAAGAATTACGATCACCATTTTGAATTACTCAAAGAGCTATACTATCTCGCCGGGCTGAGACCCGAAATGCGGCCCTGGGCTGCCCGGCTTGTTGCCGAGTTGTTGACATTTCCCCCCGGGCTGGTTAAGAGATTTTCAGACCGCCCCAGACCCGACTCCTGGTATGACCGCTACCGCCCCTTTGCCGCCGGGCAGAGCCGGGGCGCCGGCGACCCCAAAGACCGGCGCCTATTCTGCCGCAAAGTTAAAAAGTAAATCCCGGCAAAAAAAGAAAAACTCAGTCAAGACGGGACAGGTGCTCGACCTGGAGGATGGTCAGCCGGGCCAGGACATCCGAAGCGGTCGGCCGGCCGGCTTCTTTTTTGGCAAGCATCTGCATGATCAGGAGATTGAGATCGCCCGGGATCCCGGTATTGTATTCGCTGGGATGGCTGGGCGTCCGGTCGAGGATCTGCTTCATCAGGTCGATGGTGGTTTCACCGACGAATGGATGTTGGCCGGTAACCATCTCGTAGAAGAGGATACCGAGGGAGTAGACATCGCTGGCAAAGGAAAATTTCGAGCCGGAAACCTGTTCCGGGGCCATATAGGTGAGCGTACCGACGACCATGCCGGTCTGGGTCAGCCGGGTCTGGTGCTCCATGCGGGCCAGGCCGAAATCGAGGAGCTTGACGAAGTTGGGGTTATCGCCCTTGCGGATGAGCATGATGTTCTCCGGTTTTAAGTCGCGGTGGACGATGTTCTTGTGGTGGATGCGGGCCAGGGCATCGGCGATCTGGAGCATAATATCGAGCCCCTGCCGCATGTCGATCTGCTTTTCCTCCTTGATCTTATGGGCCAGGGTGCGCCCGGACAACAGCTCCATGGCAATGAACATGTTTTGCTTCGATTGGCCGCGCTCGTAGACCTTAACGATATTGGGGTGATCGAGTTGATCGATGATGGCCGCCTCTTGTTTAAATCGTTTCTGGCTGTTCTCGTCCTTGAAAAGCTCGTCTTTTAAGACCTTGATGGCCACCGTGTTGGTCTTATCGTTCTGGTTAACGGCCTTATAGATGGTTCCCATACCGCCTTCGCCGATCTTATCGATGAGTTTGAATTGACCGACATACTTTTGCTTCTTCCAGAATTGGGAGAGGGTGATATAGCGCCGGAAAAACTGGATAAGCAGGTTGGATACCAGGGCAAAGCAAACCAGGGAAACGAGGGTGAACCACCAGGTTTTCCATAACGGGGGAATAACAACCAGGTTAACGGCTGCGCCCGCTTCATTCCACAGACCATCGTTATTGCAGGCGGTCACGCTAAAGCGGTAATCGCCGGAATCGAGGTTGGTGTAGGCGATCATCCGGCTCTTATCGGCATCGACCCAGCGGTCGTCATAACCTGTCAGCCGGCATTTAAATTTGACCCGGCCGGGATCGATGAAACTGGGCGCCGTGTAGTGGAATTCGATGCGCTTGACCCCGGGCTTGATCTTAATTTGATTCCCAAAATCGATGGGTTGGCCGTCGAGCAGGATGGTTTCGATATAAACCGGGGGTTTGATGTCATTGGTTTTAATAGCGGCCGGATCGATGGTTGCCACCCCCTTAGAGGTCGGAAACCAGAGGCGGCCGTTTTTGTCTTTGCAGCCGGCCGCCTGGTAACCGCCGTTGCATTCGTTGGTCTTCATACCGTCTTCTTTATTAAAGACGCGGGAAACGACGGCGGCCGTTTTTTGATCGCACAGGTCGTTTAGCGCCCGTTTTTTCACGGTGAATATCCCTTTGTTGCAGCTCATCCAAAAATTGCCGTCATCATCTTCGAGTACCTGGTAGATGTTGTTGTTAAATAAGCCCTGGCTCTCGGTGCACTGGGAGAAACGGTTATCTTTCAAGCGGCAGAGGCCGTTGATGGTGCCGATCCACAGGGTTGCCTGTTTATCTTCGTAGATGCAGTTGACCGAATCGCTGGCCAGCCCTTTCCCGGTGTTATAGAGGGTGAATTGCCCGGCCCGGCGGCATACCAGGCCCTGGCGGTAGACACTAAACCAGAGATTTTTCCGGCTGTCTTCAAAGATAAGGTTTACCGGCCCGGCCGGGAAGTCTTTGACCTGGCCGAACGTCTCCCGGTCTTTCGGTCTATGAAAGAGACCGCTGATCGAACCCGCCCAGACCGTACCGGCGCTATCTTCCAGCGCAGCCAGCCAGTAACTGCGGCGGAGGTACTGCTCGACGGCGGCCAGGCCCGGGCCGTCTCCGCGGAAATGGTTGACGCCATCATCGGTGCATACCCAGAGTCGGCCGGAGGCATCTTCGGTCATACCGGAGATGCTGTTGTGACAGAGGCCGTTCTGGGTGGAGAAATGGGAGAACCGCCCGTCTTCGAGACGGTCGAGGCCATTACCGGTGCCGATCCAGATATGACCGGCGCGGTCGGCAAAGACCGAGAAGACCAGGTTATCGGTCAATCCTTCCATAGTGGTGAAGGTCTTGAATTTTTCGTCACCCAGCCGCGCCAGACCCCCATAAGCGGTACCGATCCAGAGACTGCCTTCCCGGTCCTCGGCGATGCTGGTGATGGCGCTATCGGGCAGGCCCTCGTTTTTGGTCATGGCGGCAAATTGACCATCCCGGTAACGGAATAGGCCCTGGGCGGTTGTACCAATCCACAGGTTATGATCGCGGTCTTCTAAAACGGCATAGACCTTGAAATCGGCCTTCCCCGGGTCGAGCCTGGAGAAAAGGGCCTTTCCCGGCTCTTTCTTGAATAACCCTTCATAGGCGCCGATCCAGAAATTGCCCCGGCTGTCTTCACACAGGGCGTTGATATGGAACTCCTGCGCACCGGCCACCGCTACGGGCTGGAATTTCTCCTCTTTAAAGGAGCAGACCCCCTTGATGGTGCCGATCCAGAGGGTTCCCCGGCTGTCTGTGTACAGGCTGCGGATGGTATTATGGGGCAGTCCCTGTGCGGTCGTATAAACCTTGAAGCGGTTTCCTTCCAGCACGAACAGCCCGCCGCCGTCCGTACCCACCCAGAGGTTGTGCCGGTCATCTTCGGTAATGGCATTAACGGTGCTGTGGGTCAAGCCCTCGGCCTGGCCGAAAGATTTGAACCGGCCCTGCCGGTATAAGACCAGGCCGCCGTCCCTGATCCCGATCCAGAGATTTCCCCGGGAGTCCGGGAACAATTTGCGGATATAATTGTCTTTGATTTGCGGGGTGTTGGTCTTATCGAAGGGGGTAAAGCGGATGCCGTCGAACCGGACCAGTCCCTCTTCGGTACCGAGCCACAGGTAACCGTCAGCGGTCTGGGCAATAGAAAGCACGGAGTTTTGCGGCAGTCCCTGCCGGTCATCCCAGGATTGCCGGGCATATTGGGTCAGCAGGCTCTGCGGATCAAGGGCGCTCAGGGGAATAAATAAAAGACAGCAAAAAAAAACGCCGCTAATTTTCTTGTACATGATTTGGCCTCTCATTTAGTAAACAGAATTATAAGCGAAAGGAGATGATTAATCAACAGCATTTTTTTTCGCCATACCCGGTGAAATGCGGCAGCGATTTCTGGTATAATGGGGGACCTGGAGGTAAAATGAGACAAAAAAATATGGGTCTTTCCCGGGCACTTATCCCGCTGGTCGCCATGGTTGTCCTGGTCATCGGCCAGTGCCAAAAAACCGGGAAACCGGCTAGCGAGGAGGAAAACATGGGCATTAGCAAGGAATCTTTCGGCAAGACCGGCGATGGGGAAAACGTCGATCTCTATACCTTGAAAAACCAGTCGGGCATGACCGTCAAGATTACCACCTATGGCGGTATCGTTACCTCGATCATGACGCCCGATCGCCACGGACAATACGATGATGTGGTGCTGGGTTTCGACACCCTGGCCGGGTACCTGGCCGGTCATCCTTATTTCGGCGCCTTGATCGGTCGCTATGGTAACCGCATCGCCGGGGGGCAATTTACCCTGGATGGCGTTGTTTACCGGCTGGCCAAAAATAATGGCGACAATCACCTGCATGGCGGTCTCAAGGGCTTTGACAAGGTTATCTGGCAGGCCGATGGCACGGCCACCGGTAATGAGGCGATCTTAAAATTGAGCTATTTGAGCCGGGATGGCGAGGAAGCCTACCCGGGGAACCTTTCCGTGACGGTCACCTACACGCTCACCCGGGACAACGAGTTAAAGATTGCTTATACGGCCTCTACCGACAAAGCCACGCCGGTAAACCTGACGCACCACAGCTACTTTAACCTGGAAGGGGCCGGTAACACCGATATCCTGGCGCACCGCTTAACCATTTTGGCCGACCGGTATACCCCGGTCGACGACGGCCTGATACCCACCGGCGAGTTAAAACCGGTGGCCGGCACACCGATGGATTTCCGGCAGCCTGTGGCCATTGGCGCCCGCATCGACCAGGTCAAGGGCGGTTACGATCACAACTATGTATTGAACGATGCCGGCGGTTCCCTGCGCCTGGCAGCCCGGGTGCAAGCCCCGGTTTCGGGTCGCCTGCTGGAGGTCTTTACCACTGAGCCGGGTATGCAGTTCTATTCCGGCAATTTCCTGGATGGCAGCAATAAAGGCAAAAGCGGTAAAATCTATAACCGGCACGCTGGTTTCTGCCTGGAGACCCAGCACTTCCCCGATTCGCCCAATAAACCGCAATTTCCCCCGGTCATCCTGCGCCCTGGCCAGGAATACCGCCACCTGGTGATTTACAAATTTTTCGTACAGGACTGATCGACCCGGCCTGGACAATTTACACGGGAGAGTATCTACCCTTTCCCCCGGGATCTGTGCCGGGATGAACCGGGAAAAATGGGAGTTACCATTTTTTTACTGAAAATGGCGGCAGATTCACTTGACAAAAAGTACTAAATTCATTACTATTAGGTCTTCATTATACGTTGGCGTATAAAAATGAGAATGGTAGCCCATGAGTCTTAAAGGATCATTAGAATCGATTAACCTGGCAGATATAATGCAACTCGTCTCTAACTCCAGGCAGAGCGGCCGCTTTATCTTGCGCAAAGAGACCGGCGATATCGGTCACATCTTTGTCCGAAACGGGGAAATCGTCCACGCCCAGGTAGAAAACTTTGCCGGCGAGGATGCGGTCTTTACGTTGATTTCCTGGGATAAAGGGGAATTCGACTTCGAGGAGGGCCATTTTGAGAGCGAGACGACCATCACCCGGTCGGTAACCTCTCTCTTGATGGAAGCCGCCAGACGGATCGATGAATGGAAGCTCTTGCGCAAAAAAATCGGTTCCATCGATGCTGTACCGACATTTAACGACATCGATCGTAGCGAGAGAAGGAAGATTACCCTGTCCACCCTTGAGTGGCTGATCATCTCGAAGATCGACGGAAAATTGAGTATTGTCGGCATTTCCAATGCGGCCGGTATCAACATCTACGACACCTCCCGCATCATCTTCGGCATGATCGCCTCCGGACTCTTAAAGCTCAGTTGAGGGGTTTAGAAAAAAATTAACCGGATGAAAAACGGATTTCATCCCCATACTATTTCAGGATGAAAAAGAGTGTCCTTATATTAGATTTTGGCTCCCAGTACACGCAACTAATTGCCAGGCGGGTCAGGGAGATGAAGGTTTTTTCCCGGATAGAGCCGTTTCACATCGGTATCGAAGGGATTCAAGCCATGTCCCCGGGGGCTATCATCCTGTCTGGCGGTCCCTCCAGCGTTTATGACCCGGGCGCACCCCGGGTGGCAAAGGAAATATTAAACCTCGGCATCCCGGTGCTGGGCATCTGCTATGGACTACAATTGATCGCTTTTCTCTCGGATATGCAGGTCAAACCGGCCGGCAGCCGGGAATACGGTTTTGCCAGCCTGGAGATCATGAAACAAACGGGGCTTCTATCGGGGGTCAAGGACCATTCCCGCGTCTGGATGAGCCACGGCGACAAGATCACCGGCTTTCCAGCAGACTTCGTGGTCACCGGTAAAACGGCCAACACCGAGGTGGCGGTCATCGAGTCGCCTGCCCGGAAAATCTACGGCGTGCAATTTCATCCCGAGGTCTTCCACACCGAAGAAGGGAAAAAGATCATCGACAATTTCCTCTTCTCCATTGCCGGTTTGACGCCCAGCTGGGACATGAGCGATTTCATCCAATCGACCATCCAACATGTCCGCGACCAGGTGGGCGAGGAGAAGATCATCCTGGGATTGAGCGGCGGGGTCGATTCGACTGCCCTTTCCCTGCTCTTAAAAGAGGCGGTGGGCGAGCGCCTGGTCCCGGTATTTATCGACAACGGCCTATTGCGCCGGGACGAGTATAAACAGCTCATGGAACGGTTTACCCATGATTTGGGACTCAATGTGACCGGTATAGAAGCCTCAGACACCTTCCTGCAAAACCTCAAAGGTGTGTCGTCCCCGGAGAAAAAGCGAAAAATCATCGGCAAAACCTTTATCGATGTCTTTTCTACCGTGGAGGAGCGCATCGGCCGGGTGAAATTCTTTGCCCAGGGCACCCTCTACCCCGATGTCATCGAATCGGTATCGGTTAAGGGGCCGTCTGCCACCATCAAGAGTCATCATAATGTCGGCGGCCTGCCCGATAAGATGAATTGGACGGTTATCGAGCCCTTTAAAGAACTCTTTAAAGACGAAGTACGGGAGATCGGGCGACGCATCGGCCTGGATGAAAAGTTCATCATGCGCCACCCGTTCCCTGGCCCAGGACTGGCGGTGCGTATTATCGGCAGCATCAACCGGGCAAAAGTCAAAAAATTGCAGTGTGCGGACGCCATCCTGACCGAAGAGCTCTACCGGGCCGGCATCTACGACCATGTCTGGCAGGCTTTCGTGGTGCTGTTGCCGGTCAAGAGTGTTGGGGTGATGGGTGATTTGCGCACGTATGAGAATGTGGTTGTCATTCGCATGGTGGAGAGTGTGGACGGCATGACCGCCGATTGGTACCCGGCCCACCCGGAATTTTTAAAAAAAGTGGCCAACCGCATCGTTAACGAAGTGAAGGGTATCAACCGGGTCGTCTATGACCTGACCTCGAAACCGCCGGGAACGATCGAGTGGGAATAGATGAAACCTTTTATCCACCTGCACCTTCACTCCGAATACAGTCTACTCGACGCTTCTCTAAAAATAGAACCCTTAATCGACAAGGCCCGGGCCTTCAATATGCCGGCCGTCGCCCTGACCGACCACGGCAATATCCTCGGTGCGGTCACATTTTATAAGATCGCCAAGAAACATGGCATACAGCCGATTGTCGGGTGCGAGCTCTACGTTTCCCCGGAATCGCGTTTTTACAAACCGGATAAAAAGAAAGAGGAGATCAATTACAACCACCTCGTCGTGCTGGTCAAGAACCAACAGGGCTACCGCAACCTGTGCGAGTTAATTTCCCTCTCTTTTACCGAAGGCTTTTACCGCAAACCGCGCATCGACAAAGAAATCCTCCAAAAACACAAAGATGGCCTGATCGTCTTATCGGCCTGCGTCAAGGGCGAGATTCCCCATCTGCTCTTGACCAGGCGCGAAGAAGAGGCATATAAGGCGGCCAGTTGGTTTAGAGAACTCTTTAAAGACGATTATTATATCGAAATCCAGAACCACACCTTACCCGACCAGGTCGAGGTCCTGCCCAAGCTCGTCACCCTGGCCCGCGACCTATCCATCCCCCTGGTGGCTACCAACGATGTCCATTACCTGACCCGGGAGGATGCAGATGCCCGGGAAATCCTCATCTGTCTCCAGACCAATGAGAAGCTCTCTAACCCTGAGCGGCCAATGAAAAAAGAGTGCGACGAGATGTACTTCAAATCGGGTGAAGAGATGCGGACCCTGTTTGCCGGCCTGGGAGAGGGCCTCGACATCACCCAGGATATCGCCGCCAAATGTAACTTTGAATTCAAGCTGGGCAAATATTTTCTCCCCCAATTCAAAATACCGGATAACCAGTACACCCGTGACGACTACTTCGAGAAGATTTGCCGGGACGGTTTTAACCGGCTCAAACCTTCTTTGACGGGCCGGAAGAATATCCTGGCGGTGTACGAGGACAGGTTGACCGACGAGATCGAGAAAATCAGGAAGATGGAATTTCCCGGTTATTTCCTGATCACCTGGGATATCATCCGCTATGCCCGGGACCAGGGGATACCGGTCGGCCCGGGCCGCGGTTCGGTGGTGGGCAGCCTGGTGGCCTATGCCATGGGCATCACCGCCATCGATCCGCTCGAGTACGACCTCATCTTCGAGCGGTTCTTAAACCCCGAGCGTGTTTCCATGCCCGATATCGACATCGATTTCGACGGCGAGCGGCGGGACGAGATCATCGACTACATCAAAAGAACCTATGGCCAGGAGAGTGTGGCCCAAATCGTCACCTTTGGCCGGATGAAAGCCAAGATGGCCATCCGCGATATCGGCCGGGTCTTAGAAATTCCTTTGAGCGATGTCAACCGGCTGGCCAAACTCATCCCGGACGGGCCCAAGATCGAGCTGAAAAAAGAGATCGCATCTAGCCCGGAGCTGGAAAAAGAGATTAAGCGGGTACCGGAATCAGAAAAACTGCTCGATTTCGCCTTAAAACTGGAAAATACGGTACGCCATACTTCGATGCACGCCGCCGGGGTGGTCATTGCCCCGGGAAAACTAACCGATTTCTTGCCCCTCTATAAGACCCGGGACGATATCGTCACCCAGTTTGAGAAAGACGAAGTGGAAGAGATCGGGCTCCTCAAGATGGATATCCTGGGCTTAAAGACCCTGACCATCATCAAGAATATCCTCAAAGAGGTCAAAGAGATCGAGGGCCAAGAGATTATCCTCGACCAGGTCCCCCTGGACGACGAAAAGACTTTCCGTATATTCCAGGATGGCAACACGGACGGCATTTTCCAGTTTGAGAGCCCGGGCATGCGGGACTATCTGATCCGCTCCAAACCCAGCCGCATCGAGGACCTCATCGTCTTAAATGCCTTGTACCGGCCCGGGCCCCTGGGTTCGGGCATGGCCGAGCAATACGTGCAGCGCAAACTCGGCAAAGAGAAAGTTACTTACCTGTTCCCGGAGCTCGAGCAAATTTTAAAAGACACCTATGGCATCATCGTTTTCCAGGAGCAGGTGATGCAGATTTCGGTGGAGATTGCCGGTTTTACCATGAGTAAAGCCGATGAAATGCGCAAGATCATGGGCAAGAAACTGGTGCAGAAATTACCGCCCCTGGAAAAGGAATTCATCGATGGCGCAGCTAAGCGGGATCACGATAAGAAAAAAGTAGAAGAGATATTTTCGCAGATGAGCACCTTTGCCGAATACGGGTTTAACAAATCCCATTCCACCGCTTACGCCTTCCTGGCTTACCAAACCGCTTACTTAAAGGCCCATTACCCGGTCTACTTCATGTCCAGCCACCTGAGTAACGAAGCCGGGAAGACCACCACTTCGTCCAATGTCATCCAGTACATCGCCGATTGCAAGAAGATGGGCATCACCATCAACCCACCCGATATCGACAAGAGCGCCGAGAGCTTCCGGGTGGAGACCCCGACCGCCATCCGCTTCGGCCTGCGCGGCCTGAAGAATGTCGGCGACGCCGCCATATCGAGTATCGTCCAGGAGCGGGAGAATAACGGCAAATTCAAGAATTACGCCGATTTTATCAAGCGCATCGACCTGACCAAAGTCAACAAGAGCGTTATCGAGAGCCTGATCAAGTCCGGGGCTCTCGACTGCTTCCAGGTCAAGAGACGGGCGCTATTCGAGAGTGTGGAAGAGATCATCAAACAGGCCGGTCAGCTCCAGAAAAAACAGGCTTCAAACCAACTCTCCCTGTTTGCCCCGGATGAACAGGCCAACGGCGTGACCATCCCGGCAGGGCTGCTCACCCAGGATGAATGGACAGAGTCCGAGATTATCAAAGGGGAGAAAGAGATCACCGGTATCTATATCAGCCAGAACCCGCTGGAAAAGTACCGCCATGAGATACGCAAGGTCTCCAACACCACCATTGCCCAACTGGAGGCCGGGGAGTTTAAAGGCGACTTGATCAAGCTCGGCGGCGTCATCACCGAATACAAACAAACCAAATCGAAAAAAGGCAGCTTTTACGGCGAGCTCTACTTTGAAGACCTAACCGGGCGGATGAAGGTGCTGGCCTTTAAAGACAGATGGGAGAAGCTCAGGGACAATATCGATCTCGATTTTCCCTACTTCATCGAAGGCCGGTTACCGGACACCGAGGAGCAAAACCCCAATATCTTCTTAGAAAACATCGAGCGGCTCGAAGAGGTGGTGCGGAAAAAAGCGCGCAAGATCGTTATCAGGATCAATTACGACATGCTCAACGATGCTTTTAACCGGGAGCTAAAAGAAAAAATCGCCCAAAACCGGGATTCCGTACCCTACCTGATCGTGGTCAACCACTCCGACGGGAAGCGGGCCTTGATCGATTCTATCGAAGGCGATGGGCTGATGGCCACTGTCTCCATGAAGAACGACATCGAAGCGTTGACCGGGGAGAACACGGTAGAAATCCTCTTCTAAAATCTATCGCCAGGATAGAACCGAACCCCGGGTCAATTATTTGGGAAACTTGACGGTAAACTGGGTCTGGAGCCAGACTTTGACATTGACATTGTCTTTCTGGGCCGGTTTGTACTTCCACTCCTGCATCGTGCTCTTGATATCGGCTTTAATGTCTTCCGGCACATCGCCGAGGATCTTGATCTTCTCGACATTGCCTTTATCGTCCACGAGAACAGTAACCAACACGGGAATGGTTCTGCCGGCGTATTTCTTCCGGAGGACATAGGAATTCCCCGGGTTATTGCCCGATAGTTTAACCGGTTTAACCGTCACTTCGCCGAGCGACACAACCTGGCCGGCAAGGGCGTTTACCTGTGCCTCTGCCGCTTTTTCGGCCTCCTCTTTTTTCTTTTTTTCTTCATCTATCAGCTTTTGTTTCTGCTCTTCTTCTTCTTTCTGCCTGGTCTGGAGCTTCTGCTGCTCATCTTCTTTGGTTTTCTTATCGGTTTCTGCTTTCTGCGCTGCTTCTATTTCTTTCTTTCTCTGCTGCCACTCCTTCTGGAATTTATCCAATTCTTCCTGCTGGACTTTCTTCTCGTCTTCGGTGGTGGTGATCTTTTGCTCGATATCCTTTATTTTTTCCTGGTACTTTTGTTCGAGCATTTTTAACTGGGCCTGCAGCTCTTCTTGCTGCTTGACCCTGGCAATCTCGATCTCGGCTTTTTTGGAACGGTTCATGCTGATGTAGAAGTACCCGGCTGCGGCGGCAGCGACCACAACGATGATGATCGAGGCGACCAGGAGCTTAGACCGCTTGCCCTCTTTTTCTTCCAGGCCGGTCAATATATCCTTAACCAGCTTGCCGTCATCCTCTTTCTTCCTGGGAATGACATAAGCAAGCTCTTTTTCTTCTTCTTTCTTCTCGCCACCCATACTTTCCCCATAAATGGAATTCATAAAATAAGCCAGGCTGAAGGTGACCGAGGAGAGCTCCTCTATCTTGAAGTAGGTGGAGATGTAATCTTTAAAGTCCCGGATGCTGGCGAACCTCTTTAACGGATCTGGGTGTAAGGTCCTCTTGAACAGGGTAATGATGTTGGTTAAAAACTCTTTGTCCGCTGTCGGGATGTGTTGGATGAAGCTGATGTTGGAAAATTTGGCATCAAAGTCCTCGCCCGGGTCGCAGGAGAAATAGCTGCCGGTCAGCATCCGGTAAATGATGTAGCCGAGGTGGTAAATGTCGGACTGGGGGACCAGCTTCTCTTTCCGCATATATTCGGGCGTCAGCCAGGAGCCATACCGCTTCTCCAGCTCGGCAAAGAGGTCTTCATCGTGACGGAGATAGGGGAATATGCCATAGTTTTTCAGGTAGATCTTGCCGTCATAATCGATGATGATGTTATCGGGGGTCAAAAAACCATGGAAAGATTTTTTGCCGCTAACCACGATGGATGCGCCGGTATCGATCAGGTCGGCGATGGCCATAGCGATGGAGAAGACCAGGTCAAAGTTGATGGGCACACTCTTCTTTAGCGAATCTTCCAGTACCTGCTCGAAAGTCCGGCCCTTCAATAATGGGTAGATCAAGATGGTATCGTCGCCTTTAACCTCGATCGTATCCGGGGAATAGAGATGGGGGATATTCGATTTTTTCACCCCATCGAGCAGGATGTTAACCCGCTTCCACATGTCGGGCTTCCCAGCCAGGGCCGGGTTGACCAGGGTCATCAACTTATGGCCGGCAGCGCGCCCCGCCTCGATTTCGCCTACCCGGTAGTTGGTGCCGAGCGAATCGCTACCCAACTCTTTGAAGATCAAATAATTATTCAGAATTTTGTATTCGGTCATTTTTTACCTCACCGCTTTAGTATATAGAATTTTCTTGAAAATTTCAACAGGCATTCGTTTGTAATTTTTGGAAAAATGTGCTAAAAAAAATGATCCGGCAAAATTCTTTTAAAAGGAGCCAACATGAGCGACAAGATGACCATCAGGATAGCGGAGGAGCGGGATATCCCGATCATTACCGAATTTAACTGCCTAATGGCCTGGGAGACCGAGGAAAAGGCCCTGGATGCAGCCACTGCCCTGGCCGGTGCCCGGGCGATTATCGAAGACCCGGCCCGGGGATTTTACCTGGTGGCCGAGTTAGATGGGGAGATGATCGGGCAGCTCATGGTAACCAAAGAGTGGAGCGACTGGCGAAATAAGTTCTTCCTCTGGATCCAGAGTGTCTATGTGCGTCCGGAGTTCCGCGGCCGGAAAATCTTCTCCCGGCTCTTTCACTACCTTTTGCAGATGTTCAAGGAAAACGGGGAGGTGGCCGGTTTCAGGCTCTATGTCGAGCGGAACAACACGGGCGCCAAAGCGGTATACGAAGCCCTCGGCATGTCCAAAACCATCTACGACCTCTACGAGCTCGCAACCGACTATGATTCACCCGCTTAAATGACGAACTAGACGGAAGGGCGCGGGGGAGCCTGGATCATCCGCCTGGAAGTATGACTTTTTTAAGAAGCATCGGTCTGTAAATGGTCTTAAGGCATTTGTCAACCTGGAAAATGGTTATGAAAACGCAAAGAAAAATTTTAGAAATCATATTGGTAGATAAATTTCTAGATTTAAAGGATTTAAATCATCTACCGTTGGCTAAGAACAATCTACCTTTTAAAAAGAACCCCCTACCGGCCCCTTGTCTCCGCAAATTATTAGGCGGAGACAACAAGGGTAGAACGCGACTCAAAGGAGCGTTC